>Ga0214543_1000299_pt1 | contig 77750 bp, 30 predicted proteins | sample CNSS2metaG_FD_160094 | JGI IMG/M metagenome (GOLD analysis project Ga0214543, IMG submission 160094) | Root nodule microbial communities from cowpea collected in UCLA plant growth center, Los Angeles, California, USA - CNSS2 | ecosystem: Host-associated > Plants > Roots > Nodule | place: USA... | reverse complement strand
TTGTTGTATGTTTGTGTTGTATGTGGCCGTTTTTCCTTGCGATGATCATCAACTTGGTTGATGGGAGCAGTCGGACGAGGTTCTCAGGGTCAACAAGCGAATGGTGTTTCCGCTGCTTAACCATCTGGGCTAGATCTCACGCTTCTTCCTTTCATGTTTTATTGTTTTATTTAGGGCTATGGCCCATGTATCTCTTTTCGTATTTCTACGCTACATTCTACGTTATACGTATTCAGTTTTCCTTGGCATCGTGGTGTGCCCGATCTTTTGTCGGGGTTGCATTAAGGACCCCAAGATTACTCTGCAGTACTATTATCGTGTGACGTTTTCCTTTAATTTCGCTTAATAATTAAATGGGACGTTACAATTTTAGCTTGAGAGTAGAATGTTTACTAAAAATAATAATAACATTATTTATATGTTAAATTATTGTAGTAAATTTAAATGTTTTCTTTTATATATATAACTTTTTTATGAACAAATTTGTTATGCACAAAAATTGTAATTAAATAACATTTTAATTTTCTATACATGGATGAATCTTAAGATAATAAATTTATAAGATCTTTCTTCGATCTTTTCATTTTTATTCGATATGAAACTTAAAATCTCGTACTTCTGACTCTGAAATTCTGAAATACATAATTTTTTTGTTTCAAATTCAATAGATCGAATGTATTATGAGTTATTAAATTTACCTTTTAAAATAAAACATATACTTGAAATACAAATGTAGAGTTTTAGTGTATTATTATAGTTTTGTGTGTTACATTTTATAGCAAAAAATATAATATATTTTCTTCCATATATATATATATATTTCATTATTTAGTTTTTTAATTATTATTATTCATAAATATTAAATCATATAATATAATTATCATAAGAATATTATACCACTGTAATTTGTTCAATTATGCTCTTTGTTCGGATTTAATTATAGTGAAAAGTTTGAATAGAAGGTTTGATGTTTTTTCGTGGGATTTCATTCACAACGTACGAGTTGAATTAAAGACAGCTGATTCTACTACTACTACTACTGCTTTTTGGTTCAATAACCAAATTATAAAAACATTATCCTATTTTCATCTCATTTATTAGTTTTAAATATTTATACGGTGAATGGTCATTAAAATGTTTTTTACATTTTTCTAAAATAAAAAATAGTGAAGATAGAATTATATGTAGCCACTCAATAATTGTATAACACAACCATACCTCCAAGTTGCACTTTCCACAGTTACATTTTTGCATAGTAAATAAGTGTGCTTGCATGTACCCCTACCTCCCCCAAAAAAAATATAAGTAAAAAAGGAAAAATAAATAAATTTAAAAAAGGAAACTAAAAGCAAAAAATCAATTAAAAAAAATAGTTAATTTTTGTTGTCGGAAGGTGGTGGTGGAGCCGTCCAATACTTCTTGACCGCAAATAGAAGTTTCTCCCTCTTAAGATTCCCATCTTCATGGTCGACAATTATACTGTCCCATTCCAATCCATTCACAATGTTCTTTACTCTGACCAGCATGTCAACATCATCTCGTATGATAACACATCCTTCAGGTCGAACAATCCTATCCATTTCTAACAGAATGTCTTCCAACTCACATCTACAACACACAATTTTTTGTTAGTTGCATATTTTACGTTGTCAAAACCTCTTCTATGTCTTCTTAACCAACATATTAATTACCTGTTACTGTAAAGACTGAACACTGAATCAGCATGAATTAGATCATAAGTTCTAGGATAAGTAGACATTGCTTCACACCTGCACCACAACCAAACAATTCATTCGTGCATATTATATATAGAGAGACATTCATCAAACATGCGAGGAGATATTTTTTTCTGCTATTACCAGTCATGATATATTCCAATCAAGCCACGTTCGTATATTGATCCAAGTGTGTCAACCTTCGCCTGAACAGGAACCACATTCATGACCCAAACAGGGTCCTCAATTAGTGCAGCAGCAAATCCACCCAAATAAGCATTCATATCCAAAATATTACGGTATCTCCCGGTTCCTAGTAGTTTGTTCACTGTCTTGTAATACGATACCCTTTTCTTCCACAGCTCATAATTTTTTGAAAAGGTTTCTTCTGTAACCCCTTCTATGGTACCCCTGAAAATCCTGGGTGGGGTGGATTTCAATCTCTTCGGCCAATCATCCACCACCCCACCCGAAGTCTCTTCTTTGTTTGACACTTCAGGAAGACGACTCAAACATGTCTGCATATCGGTATACCTGAAGATGACCAAAATAATATTATAAAAGAAAATTCAAAAACACATGGCACCACGATCAACAACGGTAAACAGAAGACATGCAAGGAGGTTGGACTAACCAGGCTTTGTCAGGGTCATTTTGTGCAGTGCAAAAAGAGCGGTTTTGTGCGAGCTTACAATGTAAATGGTTCTTGGGTTTCTGCCAGATAGCTATATCATCCTTCTCCACTAGCTTGTTCCAGCAAAGGCTTTTGGCTACCTCCTCAATCTTGGTCTGCTCTTGGTTCAAATCCTTCTCCGTTCTTTGCCACCCTTTCCAGTATTTCTTCCAGTTGATTGGTGGCCCAGACAGAATCCAATACCCGCCAGGGCGTAGAACTCGATCCACTTCGTTCAGAAAAACTCCATCTATTTCAACAAGTCAAAATACAACTTAACCCAAGGTCTGAACGAAACATATATCATATAGTTTGTGGTTTGATGATGTAGCATGTATAATACCATATTCAGCCCATGGGATGAGGCAGCGAGAGCAATGGGACATGTCGAAAGCTCTTGAAGGGAAAGGTAGCCTCTTAGAGGCAAGAATTGCAATGAGTGCAGGAACTCCACGCTCAAGGGCAAATTGAACTTGTGCTTCGTGGGTGTCCCTTGGTGCAATTGACAACGTTTGTATATTGCGTGAGAGAAGATACGCTCCCCAACTAGCCACCTGCGTGTACACTATTCATTAGTAAGACTGTAACATTCTCGTCTATCATTTTCAAATGTTTTTAAACAACCAAAATAGGTCAACTACAACCATTGGCTCCAACCCATTTTTTATATGCTTTAAGAAAATCACCAAGCCAAAACAAATTTTGTCCAACACATCCAATTGGTTTCGTCTTCTACTTTCTTACTTCATGGATAATGTAAAGTTTTTTACTTCATTCTTCTCCTAGACCTTTATTTTATTGAAAATTACCTTTTTTAATAAAAAATTCAACACGATGACTCTTTAAGTCTTTTAATTTTTAAAAAATATAACAATGAAACTGTTTTTATAAGTTCAAAAAAACTCTTTAATTATATAGATTGTATATTGACTGTAAAATGTATTAGGTATAAATGAAAACTGTCAATGTTTATTTATTTACGATTTTATTGTTAACTAAATATTAATAATTGAAATTTTATAATAAAGTTTTTATTAATATTAAAATAAAAAAAATCATAAAAATAAAACGGTCGATACATAATAAATATTTTGAGCTGTAACATACTAATGCAGCTTAAAAAACGGAAGTGTGGAAAGTTTGGTCGGAAATTTAGTATTAAATATAAACAGTTGAGGTAAAAGAATAGCAGTTAGAATTAGTTTTAGTTAACTCCATTCTCGAAATAACTTATAACGTGTGATGTGAACATGCCTTAGTTTTACACAATATCCAACGCGTACTCCGCATATAAACATTAGAAGCAAATGCTATCTCACTTCTTATTTCGGAACCAACTCACTATGTAATGTACACGCTTAAACTTTTTCTTAACTTTCCAAATTATCTCTTATTTGCTTTTTTTAGTATAATAATGATAACTATTTTAATATTTTAAATAAATACTCACACAAAATAAATCCTTTTATTATTAATTACATGATGCATACTGTAAAGCTATTATGCAAAAAGAGTTATTATGAGTTCATCAAATAATTATAAAAATATTTATTATTAAGCGTGTCTCTAGAAAAAAAAATTAATATCTATTTAAACAAACAATAATTACGAAGGATACAATAAAGAAGAGTATAAATACATCCTAATCAATTAAATAGGTTGAATTGTATGAGGAAGATAAATCAAATTCAAGATAGGTATTTAAGATTTGAATTGCCAAATTTCCATTAACAAATGTAACCAGTATGAATGTGTGCAACTTTTTACAATATTAAATCTATTGTCCAAAAATAAAACAGATGGCTAATAATCATTAATTTGTATAAGAGTTACTTTGAAAAGTATGAGCAAAGTTAATTTTAATTGATTTATTAAAATTAAAAATAATAAGGGAGAAAACAGTGAGAGAAGGTTTATTACCCCACAGCCAGTGTCCAGAGCAGTTCTAATGGAGCCGTCTCTAAGATTAATCAACTTTCCGATGTCCTCAATGTAAGCATCGGCACCGTTGGGGAAGGTGGTTCCGCCACCGGGAAAAACGAAGCGCTCGCCCTCGAAGCGGATCCAGTTCTGCACGGCCTTCTCCACGGTGAGCTCACGGTGGGGGACGTTAGCGAACCACGCCCGGTCTCTACTCGCAGGCCAGGGAAAGGGATTTCGATATCCGTGAGGGGCAGGAACCCTACATTTCAAGGGCTCCTCGGGGCAGTGCCTCTCTCGGTATATCATTCTGTGCCGCTTGTACCCTAGAGACCGTTGAGGATCCTCGCAGGGCGTGTACTCACTGAAGTTGGCCCTGCAGCGTGGGAACGTTCTAGAAGACTGGGCAGTGTGGTGGTTGCACGATGCGGAGAGGGAGAGGGAAGCGGTGGTGGCGGTGGTGAGGAGGGGCGCTCCTTGGTGGTACGCGGCGAGGAAGTAGGAGGCGATGCAGAGAAGAACAATGATGATGAAGAAGGTTGGCGTTTTTCTTACGTTGAAAATGGTGGGGGAAGAAGAATCAGTGTTGGCCATGGCTATTTGGATTCTTGTAATAGAAAAGATGGTAATGATGTGCATTTATATATGCAAGCAAGCGCAGTAAAAAACAAGATTTAATTCACTCTTCTATGTATCTTTCTTTGTAACACAAGACAACTCAGGTCATCTCCTCAGTTATTAAAATTACTTTCTTGTGTTATGACTTTTTTTCATATATTCTTGACTAAATTATATACTGTTTTAAAATATATAATTTTTTTATTTTTTTATTCACAATATACCTCTCAAAAAGAAAAAAAAAATATACTTTTTAGTTTTATAGCGTTTACTTTTCAATTTTCATATTTTAACTAGTTAAATATTTTTTGTTGTATTTTTCTAATCATATTTATAAAAGAAATTACTAATACCTTTAGAGATTTTTGAATGAACACTGTGTCATAAATTTTTACTTGGGACCACTTGTTTATTCATACTTGAACTGTATACAGAAGATTTATGGTTAATTGCACTAAAATAAAACATAATCAATAGTATATTTATTAAAATAATGAATTTTCAAAATTTAAAATAGAAGGATCAGAATCACCGTACATATCAGAGTTTGAAGGGAATTAAAATTAAATTTAATATATATTTTGCAATTGATATTTAAAATAATAATAAAGAAAATATTTACTGAAAATTGGGTTTATTTAATAACTCTTGATTGGTAAATTCAATGGTTAATATATGGGGAGATTGGCTAATACTCTTTTAGATGATTACACAATTGGTATCGCGCTTTCAAATATACACTTTTTTTTTAAGATAGTTTTCTTTTCCAAAATATTTTTCAAAAAAAAGAAAATAGAAAAGGAAGAAGAAGAAGAAAGTAATCGAATTGAACATTTATACGGCAAGACATTTTTTTATTAATAACAAATTTTGAAGTGACTAAAAGTTATTAAACAATATCATAATTGATTTAAATATTGACTTATAAAATAAAAAAATTATTATTATTTTATTATGGATAAAAAATTATAAATATTCGTTAAATTTATTATTAATTAATTAAAAGTTAATTTAGAAATCAATATTTTTTATATCAATTTTATTTGATAGTTAAATATTTGTAGTTAAATTTTATAAATTAATTTAAAGATTAATTATTTTAATAACTAATAATTTTTTATTTTGTGATTTAGTATCTAAATTTGTGATTACAGTAATTAATATTTTGTAGTCACTAAAATTGATTGTTAATAAAATATTTTCTTGTAGTGTGTATAAATTTGAGTTAAAAAATGTTCTTAGGAAAAAAATTATTATTTATAATTATTCTATTAAAAAAAGTATTGTTGTTTATAAAAAATAAGTTTTTTATTACTTTACGCGTAATATTTGTTTTGGAAAGTTTTTATTTATTAAAATCGTATATATTAAATGTAACTAATTATTTTAACATAAATAAAATATTGTGTAACATCTATCTTAAATGCAAACTGGAAATGTAAATACATTTATTGCATAAGAAAATGAAAATTATTAATGCAAACTCTTACGAAAGAAAATGTACTTTTAATAATTTTGTGAAACATAATTCCAAATTAATGTTAAAGAGAAATATTTATTACTTCACAAATATAAAAATAGTTAATGGCTTCTTTAATTTCTTTTTAAGTATAGTGTTTATTAAAAAAAATTAACTATCATTTTTTAAAAATAAATTAATTGTTTTTTGTTGATTATATCTTTATCATCCACTTCATTTTTAATTAGTTTATATCTATATTATTTATTGTAAAAGTGGAGTGAAAAAAAAAAGAATTTTACAAGATTTTGTTAACGTAAAAAGAAAAAAAGGTTTTATGTTTTTTGGTCATTACAGTAAACCTTAAACGGCTTTTTGAAAAAAGAGTGAAATGGATGCCTTCGTACTGTCACTGGAATCACTCAAACTCATGTAAGTCCAATTAAATTCAATAGTTTCGTATCAAACGCGTCAATGGCATTGTTTATGAAAAATTAATGAATTTAATTTGTATCTATCCTCTCATTAAAACCGAACATCATAAGACTGGCTCGTTTTTACGTAAGAGTTGTGAAACGGTAATTGAAAGGGAGTAGTAGATGTTGGATCCATTAGAAAAGTTTAAATGTTGTTTAAGGAAGAAAATTGACGAATTATTACCACAAACGCCACTTTAATCATTTTGTGGATGGTTTAGAATCATATATCGTACAATTTATAGAAGGTATTAGTAGATGGGGAAATCATTTTTAAAATAATAAATAAAAAAAATACTATCTTTAAAATGGAGAATGTCTTTGAATAAAACCTGAAGTGACCAGAGGATAAAAATGAAAACATAAAAATATATGTAGAGAGATTATTTAACTTTAATGATGAAAATATGTCAAATAATTATAACAAAAATATATTAAAATAATTTTTTCATTTGTGATTATATTTATCGCTCACTTGGTTCTTATTTCTAAATATTTATTTTCGATATACAATGAATAGTGTATCGAAGAGAACGATATGTTTAGTAATCTAAAGCATAAGGCCTGTATGGTGTTTTTAAAATTTTAATTATTAAAAAAAAAAAAAAAATGGCCTACAAAATCTTATATTGTATGATAGCTGTTTGAATATACTTGACAAATAGATCACAGTCAATAATGATTCTCAATTCTTAACCTGAAACTAAATACATAAATATGACTAATAATAAGTATTATCTTCCATGTGGTCATAAATATCAAAATAGTGTCATCATTATACAACTTTAATAACACAAAATTGATTTTATATATCTAAGTTCAAATATAAACTTATCAACCTTGCACAATATACTAAACCCCTAAAGAAACAATCCTTTATCACTATTTCAACCATCAAATGTTTTGACACCAAAACATAATTTTAGTCAAATTAAATAAGATTTTTGTTTTTTATCTTGATATGGTGACGATTTTATTAATTTTCTTTGACTATCTTAAATATTTACTTAATTAACATTTGTTACTTATATCACACGTTTTTTTATTAATTAAAAAGTTAATTTTGACTTATGACATGTCATTTATTATTTATGTCGTGACTAATATATTATAACAGTTACCATCTTTTTACTAAATAAGTTACATTGACTTTTAAAAAAAATATATATAACACATAACACATATTCTAAATAATTTGACAATGTTGAAGAAAAAACCCATCATAATACTATAATTAAAAAATTACTTAACCTTTTAACTATAAACACATTGTCAAATTAAAAAAAAATCATCATATTATTATTAAAGCCTAAGCAAATTTAAAAAAAAAATAATCATCAACATAATATGACTAATATATTAAATTATTATTAATCAATTTCATCAAAAACATCACGTAATTGTAACAAAAACATTAGATAATTTAATGACCCAATTAAACCAATAAACTTCTCATTGTTGCATTTATTCCTAGCCCGCATTTGATATCAAAGCCTCCAGTATTATAAATACTTTTACAAATCGAATGAAATATATCGACTGAAATAATATCATTGGATATGATTTCTCTGGTATCAAATAGAAAAAGAAAAAAACTAAGTGTTCGTATTTCAAAAATATTTCTTTTAAATATTTGTAACATTCAAAATACTACATTATATTAACTTTTTTATAAATAATAATTTAGTGTGTTGATTAAATATCTTTCACGTTTTTGTATTGATTATATTTCTTTTTGTTTCTCACATCAAATTATTTTAAAATTTAATTTATGTATAATATTTAAAATATTTCAATATCTTTAATATTAAAATCATTTAAGTACGAAAACTTAATTGTCATACTGATATACAGTAGTAATAAAATGTTGATGAATATTTACTATATAAAATGTATACATTACATTTATAACATTTTTTTTTCAAAACGAATAAAGATAACAGTAATAATAAATACAATTAATTCTAATAGAAAATAGAAAAACATGATAGTAAAATACTATTGCAACCTGAAGAACAAAATGCCACTGGGGTGAAAATTACACATGTAGAATAACAATTATTGAAATATAAAAAAATAAAGATAATATTACAAAAAAATATACTTAAAGATACACCGTTTTTATATTAGAAATAAAAATAAAAATAAAGTAAATTTATCATGACTTACGGAATAGATCTTAAAATTCAAAACACCCAAAACAGAAAATAATTAGATCTTATAACATAATAACGGTAAGACAGGAATATACATGTAATTTTTGGAGGTTAAATATGTTTTGATTGTTTTATTTTTTTTAGTAAAAATTAGAATTAACGTGTTGATTTAGTTTTTTTAATAAAATTTTATTAAATTTATTTAATATTTTAATTATATTTTATTATATTGTTTATATTATTCAACTCATTCTCATTTTAATAATAATAAAAAATATATTTAAAATGTTAAATAAATTTAATAAAAATATTAATTTAAAAAACTGAATATATACTTTTTAAAATTAAAAAATTAAATTGATTCAAAAGTTTCATGAAGTATAAAAACATATTTATCACTCTTTTTTATTACATCGAGACCGATAGTTGAAAGTTCTGGTACATCAGTTACTTCCTGTGAGGGTTTTAGGCACAAAACACAGCAGGTTTAAGCTTGGAGAAAAAGGGTAGCTTCTATTCTCTGCGTCCCGCCATGGCCGACGAAGACTATGATGACATGGACATGGGGTTCTCTCTCTTTCTCTCTACTTTAATGTCTCACTCATTTGCACTCACGGACTAACTAGGATTTTACCAAATCAATTTGTGTATTGAAATTAGGGTTTATGGTAACCTATAGTAGTTTTTTTTTTTTTCTTTTTTTTTTGGTGTGAATATTCAAGCGTGTGTTGTAACCTGTGTATTTCTATTGAATGATTTCAAATGCTCATATGTGGTGTTTGATGATCACATTTGTCTTTTTCTTCCAAGAGTCCGCCAATAAAATATGTTTCATGCTTCAATTGCAGAGATAGAGTTTGTTTTGTAACCTGTTTATTTCTATTGAATGATTTTCATTGATTAAAGTGTGCTCATACAGGTACGAGGATGAGCCACCAGAGCCTGAGATTGAGGTAAATAATTCTGTCTTGTGTCCTTGTTTTTGTTTATTCAGCTGATATATGTTGTTGGATGAATTTATGGAATTATTCATTTGCAGGAAGGTGCGGAGGAGGATTTGGAAAACAAAAATGACGAATTAACTGGAGATCCTATTGACACCGGGGATAAGGACGAGGAACAAGTGGACCGCCCTCGAAAGACGTCGAAATATATGACTAAGTATGAGCGTGCTAGGATTTTGGGCACCCGAGCTCTTCAAATCAGGTTTGGTTCAGGACTTTGTTAGCTTAAGATTCTGCTTATTAGTTATTTCTAACATGTTACCATTCTTCTGGCTGAACAGTATGAATGCACCTGTCATGGTCGAATTGGAGGGGGAAACTGATCCACTTGAGGTATTTTCTTTTTCTCTTTGCAATTGATAACTTGTTTTGGTTAAGTTATTGTTTTTGAGCTCACTGATTATTTCATTGCTAAATTTGTAGTTTTTAATTTTCAAATATACGTCAGTTTGACCTTATTTTCTTGAAATATTTCATTAAGTCACTTTAACTACTTTGGTGATCACCTGGTTCCTTGATTGAATGGGGTGTTCTTGAAATTTGGTTTAATACGGAACCCCGCAGTTGCACAGATGTGCTGCATGAATAACAGAATAAATTATGCCCTTGTAATATATTCTTTGTAATTTATATTTAATAGAGATTCCTAACCTGGGAAGAACAATTTACATAGGAAATATTATAGTTATAACTTTTTAATCTGCTTGTTGATTACTTTCCCCAATTATAGCTTGCCTTTCTTTGCCTCTAGCTCCCTTTAAGAAAAAGTTATCGGTGCTGGGCATAACTGAGATTGGTTTATTATTTAATTTGACAATGACATACTCTTTTTAATATTTGGTTATTTAGTTTAATTATTTATTAAGTCTCTACCTGCACAATATCTACTTCCGGCGCTAAACTATTAACCTAAACTGACTAGTAATACGAACTGATTCAGTCTTAAAATATTGACTCAGTCATATGTTCATTTAGGATTTTACATAATCTCCTTTAGGCGAGACTGTACTGTGGCAGTGAAGTTTTTTATTCTAAAGCTCTTTGGTTCCTGAAGAGTGCATTGTGCACACCATTCCAGGAATAAGTTGATTATATAGTCTCTGATTTTTATAGACCAATAAGAACCTGTGCAATATTGTCTATTTTACGGCTTACTTATTGAGCAATTTACTTGCCATGAATATACATTGAGCTTTTTCTTTTCATGCCAATTATCCCAAATGTTTGATTCATGCGCTATACATGTTTTGTTTGTAAGCTGTTATATAACATGTAACATCGTGTTCTCCATATGTCAGATTGCTATGAAGGAACTCCGTGAGCGAAAAATACCCTTTACAATCCGGCGTTACTTGCCTGATGGAAGGTAGATACTTTCCATTATACAAGTTAGGTAGTTCCTTTTATGCCATACTTACTATTATTGTTCACAATTCCTGCAGCTACGAGGATTGGGGAGTTGATGAACTGATCGTGGAAGACTCCTGGAAGAGGCAAGTAGGTGGTGATTAATGGTTGAACTGACATGCTTAGAGAGGAGTAACGGAGACTATATTTTGTGCCCTCCTAACTTCTATATTTGATTTGTCACGTTTGATAGTTGATACTGATCTAGGATTCCGCCACCTTGAAAACTTGCTTAGTTCCTGCTACTTGTGCTTATAACGACGTATTAGTTTTGGGTTCCTGCTACTTGTGCTTTTGAGCTTAGTTCTAACTTGTATAAGGGACAGTTGTGCTATCGTGTTTTCTTGCTCTGATAAAACAGAGCAGTGTTTGTCTAATCCACTACTAGAACGATTAAGTTGTGGATTTGGATATTTCCATTAACACCTATATGATCAGAAGTAACAGATAGTTGTGCAGGAAAGAGTTTATTTTTCTTAAAGGCTAACACAGTAATAATCTATGACAGAATATTAAATTTTAGTATGGAAAGCAAATGAGAAATGTAGGCGCTAACGCACTCTGTATGAAGCTGTATTGAGGTTATTGGGGGTAGAAACCAACAACTGATGTAGTTTATTTTGCAGAGGATTTTGGGCTTTTGGGCCGTTATTATGGACTATGCTCTGAATCAGAAATAACAATGGTATTGGCAAACAACACATTATTGTTAGAGATCTCTTCGCTTGACTGTCCTAAGAACAGTGCATGGCTTAGTTTTTCTAGCAAAACCAATGGTGTACTGTTACTCCCCATGCATGGTGCTGATGGATTAGGATGAATTCATCTTAATCCCTATTTATTTAATACACTTTTTAAGATTTTTTTTATTTATTTAGCTATGAACAGAATCTCATCAAAATTTCGATTATATGCAAGATAAGATCGAATTAATATAATTTGTTGTCGCAATATATAATTTATAACATTGCATATAACTAAATAAAAGAATTTAAGGTATCTAAATTAAAATTAAATTATATTGGAAAGAAATAGTATTAATTATAATATCTTATTATGTAATAGATTAAGAAATATTATTAGTGCGTAATTATTTTAAAGTGGATATACGTAAACTAATTCTGAAACTTGAATTCATCATGATTAACTTTACACATGCATATTCCATCTTCTACAAGTGGATAGTTAAAGTATGACTACTGTTATGTGAAAATGGCATACAGAGAAGGGAATTATGTAAGGTGGTCGTACACCGTCGGTGGTTCACTGTTGATAACGGTTGGATATCATGTTTGGCAAAAAATTATAAATATTAGATAAATATTAAAATAATTCATCGAGTAATTATAATGAATGAGTTGTTTAAAACTGAAGACAAACCCATGAAGAGACACGTGATAAATGTTGAAACATCTTTAATCAAAGCAAATGCTTACTGCCAGGCAACAGTGCAACAGCTATCAGACTCACCACCAAAGTCTGAATTTAAGGGGTTTTCAATTTTCTTCATGTTATATTAACATTTATTGTGTATCCGCCACCTCAATATTTATGAAAACAAGAAAAGTACATTGTAATTATTGGCGTTTTAGTATATGATTTAATTTCTTTTTATATATTTAATTACTGTGTCATGCATGGCCTTGAACCTCTCTACCCACAAAGTCATTATGATAAGTCAACTGCAATAATACCCTTTCCCAGTGACAGAATTGTATACAGGGTAGGACAAGGTATAACGAACGGTCACAATTATCTTAATTTCAGTTTTTAGGAATTCAGCCATCAACCCTTTCTCTTCTGTATATGAACAGAGGTAGATATTATTTAAGATACAAAAATGAAGATCATGGAAGAGTAGGTTTTTGGCCCAGAAGCAGAATAAAACATAAGCATCATGCCGGTGAAAGAATGATACTTCAAAGGTTGGAACAATATTACAGGTTTTAAGTTGAATCCTTTTTCTTCCACATCCTTTTTGTAAAATTTTTATGGACGCAATTTTCAAAGAAACAAATTGAAGATACAAGTTCAATATAATTAAAATTTTAAGCATATGTGTTTCGTACAAGCTATTCCAATCTTTTGATAAGTACGACTAATTAGGTATTATGACCCGATAGCTAATAATTAATAGCAACGGAAATGATATATGCTGATTTATGTTTGTTTGGCTTTTATCGGTTGAATTCGAATTTAATGTGCATCTGTGTATACATGCACTCTTCTATTAATTAAAGAAAATGCAATCCCATAATGCTCAAATGTTATTGTAGAGGAATGCTGTCAATTTTGAAAACGGCGCATTTTTAGTATTACCAAACCGTCGAGGTTTTGTTGATGTTTTTGTTTATTATTGCTTGAGATGACAATTAACCAGAAGAAAACGAACGAAGTCTAGTAACAGGCATTATGTTACTGTGTGTACACTTTTTTCTTTGTGGTTTGAAAATGAAAAAAAAGCCAAAGTGTCCGAACAGTTGATATTGATGTTGTATTTTGACTCACTAAAAGTGATTGATTTTGTTCATTTGATTTTTTCTAAGCAACATGTGTTACCCAAGTGGGAGTTAACAAACCTGAGTTATTGGGTTCACACGAATTTAATTAAAAGAATTAAAATAAAGATATTTTTTTATGAATTTTTAACTTATTATGTAATTTAAATATGCAACTATTGCATTGAGTTTGTTATAAGAGAAAATAGAGTGAGAGACAAAAGTTGTGAGTGTCTATGATAAAAAAATAAAATAACCCATTAGAGAGAGTGAAGAAAAAAAAAAAAGAATAACCAATTTATCCTCTTCAAGTCTCTGCAGAGAAGCTATCTTGGGAAAATGTTTCATTTCTTATGTCATATATGATGTTTCTTCTGTTGTTTATTTAAGTATTTATTGGAGTTTGTTATCCAATTTTTTGGTGAAGAGAATAATGATATGTTAATTATTGGAATCTTGGTATGCTCATTAATTATTATTAGTGGAATATTTGACTCCGTGGATTTTTCTTCCATATTGATACTTGTTCATGTTAAAAGTTTTAGTGTCTGCAGGTTCCTTACTTATTTGTTTCATACATTTTATTATTTTACATATTATTTTATATAGGAAAGATTTGATATGGATTTTACTTCAGCTTGATTATATATTAATTTTGAGATCTTTCCAACACAAACTTCGGATAAACTTTTTTCATAAACTTTTCTGTTATAAAAATTGAGAACAACAAAGATAAATTAATTTTTTTACAAGACAGTTTTCCTTGTCATCTAAGCAGATAATAAGAATTATATGAGAAAGCTTTTTCCAATTACTTGAACAGTAGTCTATAACCTTAATTTATGAAACAATCTTTCTTTCCTCACTCAAATTTGAGAGAAATACGAATTTAGTTTCCGGAAAACCAGAGTCGTGTTTCTAGCCTGATTCTTATTCTCTCATCTATATTCCCTAAATGCATGGAAAACTTTTCTGAGGATTATCTATTTGGATTGGATTTGCATTGCAGGGATTCTTTCAGGAAACAATTCCAAAATTATCTCTCTTTTTACTTCAAATATTAAGTACTCGATTTTATACCCTAATTATGAAAAGGATGCAACGATATATGTACGACCTACTTGTTTTACCCAAATAATCAATTCTTCTTGTTGTACACATGTTTCAATATAAAATATTTTGTTGACATTATTTTAAACAAACATTCTAATTTTATATTAATTTTATCAAAACTAATAGTCCAAACTATAAAACAAACAAATAATTTTTGTCAAAATCCATCAAACTTTGAAATATGGGAAAGTTACCGGTTGATGTGAGAGAGTAAGTGGGTTAGTGGCATTATATGACAAGAACGGTTCTTTCACATTTGCTTCCGATGGTTAAACGCAGCAGTTATGATTTGGCAATGTCGATGCCAATTCCATGGCCATAGCTACAGATGGTGCTCTTTGATTTGATTAAGGAAACATAATCATCATTTGAGAATGCAAATTAGATTGTGTTGCGGTTTGTTGAAAAAAAATTATGTTTTGTTGGACACAGCTCTTTTACCTTATAAAAGGATTAATCTTAAAGATTCCCACTGCGATAAAGCATGAAAAGGATGTTTTGACTCAAGCGACATTATTGATGTTTGAGTTCAATGCTGGTGTTAATTACATGTGTTAGAAAATCAAAAGGAAAATTTAACATGTTGCTCGGACCCACAGTTTCAAATTTTAGTGTATATATTCATAAATAAGTAGTTATGAGCACATGTGGAAGGGTCAACATCGATGACTATTCAGTGTCCACTCTTCACTCAGGATCATACCTTGCTATCCTCTAGTTTAAGAATTAAGTGATAGTTTGCTTCCATGTGCATTTTTTATATTATTGATTTGATAACCCATTCTTCTAAATGAAGAAAATTGATGATATAAAATTTATGAAAGAAAATTATATGAATCACGTGGTGCTGGAGCCTTGTAAAATAGTCCCTAATTAGAAAATAAAATGGGTAGCCACGTGATTCTCCATTTGCCAGCTACATCACGATCAACATCATCTCAACTTGTAATTTATGTTATGGACAAGACACGAAACCAAATCTTTTTTAAATTGCATAGACTTTAGAAAACAGGGTAAGTGGATCATGCTTCAATCTTTGATCTAAGATCATTAAATGGGTTTTAATATCTCCAACCACTGCACCAGAAGAAAAATTTATGTGGGTCAAGGAAAAGTATCTTGTAACCTTCGTTGGAAACTAAGGAGAGGGAAGAATGTTGTCAAGGTTTAATATTTTTGCTGTTATTCTCGAGAGGGTTTTGGAATTGGAGGTAATAAAATGAATCAGCAATCTTAACCACCATGTTTGCTTATTGACAATTTTTGAAAAGAACATTCATTACCCGAGCGCAATCAATGAAACATTTTGGGTCGGTGCATGCAAGTCTACTTCATTAGCTTTCGGTCATATCACGAGCAATAACATTAAACTTTTCTTTTCCAATCGAAAAGCTTCTAGAGCTTTAACTATCATGTATTTGAATCTTTCAAATCTTAAACCTGATACATAGCCGTAGTATCTGATTCAAGAAACTTTGTTATTTTAATATATAAGAATGCAAGAATGTAAAGAAATTTGGTTTATTGAAATATTATGGAAGGTTGACATTAAATTTCATTCCATACGGTTAAAAATTAGATTTTAAGTATAACTTTATTATATAAAATCTAACTTTTAAAGTGAAGTTTTTATCCATTTATATATATTAAATTGATTTTATCTTTAGTTCATGTAAAACTTTCAACACATCTATCACATTAACATAGACTATAAACCAAGACTCTAATATCATATTAAAAAGTAAATTTTAAACCTAATTCAATCCTACTAAACCAACTTAAAATGGAAGTTTCCACCCATTTATATACTTTAAATTTGTCTTATTCCTAATCGATGCTAAACTTACAATATATTTTATATAGAAATTTTATTTTAATTTTATTTTTTTCACTGAATTGGCGAATTTTCTAATTTTTTAAAAGTTAAGCATTTATTCTCAATCAACAACATCGATTCATTAGGTGAATTTAAATGCAAATTACACATTAACATTAAATTCCTTAGGACACGGAACATTCAATAGCCCTTCTTTGTTAGGTTTGTACTTTTTTCTTATTTTTGTATGAAATTAATCAAATCACACCTCTTCAATTTTTTTTTCTATTTTATTTTATCAACAATTAAATAATTTATTTTATTTGTTTTCTTTTTTTTATCATTTGTATAACTTTTCTCTAAATAAAGCAAATCCTTGGTTTAAGTAGAGTTTGTATGGCATAATTAATAGAGATGACAACAAGCCCTGACGCTAAATGGAAAAATATTCTTAAAGTATAATTTAAATAAAATTATATCATGAAATTAGTTTTCATAAAACCAGATTTAATAACTTGTACAATACAATATAAATCAAAATAAAGTTAATTTGTCTTTAAATAAATTTAATTTCATAAGTTCAAATAAAAATCTAAGTCCATAAAAAAATGTAAGTTCTTTTCATCCATACGTTTATTTTAATATCTTTATTTAAAAATTAATAACAATCAATAACATAATACCTGCATGTAAGTTAATACTATAATATGTATCCATTTTATTAACAAATAAAGAAATTATATATATATATATATATATATATATATATATATATATATATATATATATTTACTATTAGCATATATTTATTAAAAACAACCCTTTAATATATACTTACAAGTTTTATCTATAAATATCCGTAGAGACGAAATATTTTTCGATCAAACGTTACCTCAAAACAATTTAGTTTTATTTCATCCATACGTATAATTGCAATAACATTCGTAGCCCCACTGTGGGTACCCCCACACACAGAGGAAAAAAAAACGTTTACAATTAGGAGAACTAATAATTAAATAAATAATAATAGTTATGCATTAATATATAGAAAACGAAAGAGAGAAAAAAGGTCAAGGTTATTTTCAATGTTCATATTACTTTTATTTTTATATATATATATATATATATATATATATATATATATATATATATATATATATATATATATATATATATATATTATTCATTTTAGGTATGCATAAGCAATTTATACATGTAATATATAATTTTATTGTGTCACATCGTTATTAAATATTTTACACTAATTTTGCTCCAATAAAAGAAATTCTAATAAATTTTAAACACTTCGCAATTTTATATTTTTAATTTAGACTTAATTATAATAAAATTTATTGTTCCAATAATTGGAATATTTTTTTTCTTTAAAATTGAGTTGCTTGGAAAAGAAATTGAGAAAATTTTAAAACAACTTTGTAGTGTTACATAGGACCACTTGAATGGAAGAGTGGCTTAAAACAACCCAAAAGCATCTCTCGCATTACGATTTCTTTGTTTGGTTATAAAAGATTGTATAACAATCTCTCATTTTGTCCCCTTTATTCTGTTAATGTAACACCCAGGGATTATATTATTTATATATATTTTTAAAAATTGTTCCTATTAGACATATAAAACTGGACATGAGGGTTTACAGTTTTTTTTTTTTTTTTTTTTTTTCTTGTAATCAACATGGACACTTATTTTGTATCAAATGCATAAAGGACACAATAAATTGTATTTCTAAGAAACCGTACATTCATGGTTGGATGCTGACTTCGTTTATATTTGAATATTTCATAAAAATAAATAAAATATTTTTTCCCTAAAAAGAGCTTATATTTGTGCAGTTACAAAAATAAATCTTACTTTCTTAAAAAAAGTGTCTATACCTTAAAAAAAAAAAGATAGATGCAATAGGTAAGGAAATAAGACAAGTAATAATAAAGATATGGAATGAATGATACGATAGATAAAAATAAAAGTCAAATATAAATAAAAAATATCCGATTAGATAATTATTACATAATATTTATGACTAGTATTACTAGGAATTATTGATGGACATAATAATTAATAGTTGCGGATTGTAACATAAGTATGAAATACTGTTTTTAAGCCACTTGTATAATTTTATATGCATATGAAAGGACGAATATTTGACATTCCTGGACGATCATGCTTCATTTGTATCCATGTGAATTAGTGGAATTGAAGAGCTACGATGATGATACGATATTTTGATAAACAAGATTAGAGATATATGTGTTTGTGAGTATTTAAACATAAAATTTATTTATAGTAGATAATTGGTACATGTAAATATATATTATTTGTAATTAGTAAATGGTGAATATTTTAATATCTCCTTATAAATGAGTTAAGTATGGTATCATACCATTATATTAACAAGTTAATTACATTAAAAATTAAAATTTAATTTATATTTAATTTTAAAATTTTATAAAATATTTTTTGTTATTAAATATCGGTGATCTACAGATATCCCACAAATTTAAGAAACTCACATAAATTTTTTATTATAAATTAAATAACAAATAAATATTATTTATGTCCAATCCAACATATTTTCATTCTTATACAAGATTTTAAAAGTGAAGAAAATGAAGAGTAGACGTGGAAGCAAATTATAGGCGCGTGATCCCACACGTGACGAAAAAAAAAGAGGAAATTGAAAAAAAAAAAAAAAAAGTTGTCGAAACAATGTCCATGCACACTCTGTCCACGTCCCCTTCGTTAGAAATTCCTTTCTTAGTTGGAACGCTGAAGATTTAAGGGACACGAAGAATTTCACTTTATCCCTTTTCCCTCACACGCACACACGCGCACCATTTTTAAAAGCAGAAGCCTAATGGTGCCTTTGCCACTCCCTTCTCCTTAATCCACACCATCAAAATGGAAGAATTTGCACCTTCTCCTTCATCATCATCACTCTTTTCTCCTTCAATCTCCCACCTACTTTATCTCCTCCTTCTCTACCTGTAAACAACACAACAATAAACCCTCTTCCTTTTCACTTTTTTTTTTCTTTTCAAACTTGTCTATTTATTTTCCTTTTCTGTGATGGGGGCTGGTGTTTCTTCACCTAATAGAGCTGAAGATGAAGAAGGGTGTGGTTCTCAATCATCAAGACCGAGTCTTGGTGATATCCCAGAGAGTTGCATCTCCTCCTTGCTCATGAATCTTGATCCACCAGATATATGCAAATTGGCTATGGTCAATAGGGCCTTTCACCGAGCTTCCTCTGCTGATTTTGTGTGGGAATCAAAGCTGCCAACAAGTTACAACTTTCTTGCTAATAAAGTTCTTGGTGAACAAAATATTGCTGCCATCACAAAGAAAGAGATTTATGCAAAACTCACCCGACCCAATCGTTTTGATGGCGGCGCCAAAGTAAGTTGATTACTTATTAATCTCATGCTATGGATCCATATTCTTCATTAGTAACTATTACTTTTGAGTTTATCATTCTTGATGGGTTTTTGTTCTTATGATTGTTGTAGGAAGTTTGGTTGGAGAAATGTAGTGGGCTAGTTTGTTTGTTCATGTCATCCAAGTCGTTGAAGATTACAGGAATAGATGACAGAAGATACTGGAATTATATTCCGACCGAAGAATCCAGGTGAGGGATAAATGGATATTTATTTTAATTGCTTCTATGTTTCTTTGACTTTTACATGATTTTGGACCTCTTCTTTTCTCTCTCTTCTGTTTGTTCTTCATTTATGTTGAAACATGGATTGAAAATTGAGGTCTTGAAATGTTTGTGGTCAAATCGTGTGTCCTGACCCGGGCACCGTTTTAGGTTTCTGCTTTCCCCTATAATTGCTTCTGTTTTCAGAAAAATTATTAGCTCGTTGAAAAGTCTTTTGTTTATTTTGCCTGTTTAATTTAGTGGAGAAATTGGGTTTAAATATTTTGTTTCTTATTTTCATGACACGACCAAGTTTTATAGTTTCAGGAGATTTTTTTTTTTAATAAAAACAAAGCACTTACTACATTAAAATATAAATCCCAGTTAATATTTGTTTTGTTAAACCAGTCATTGATATTTCAATTATGCTAAATTCTCTTCGCAAACTAACTATGGTTAGATTAGTGTAGTTTGAAGGTATTAAGTTTATTAAGTGTGACCACTCATTATAAATAAGACGTCTTTTACTACCGTGGAAAAATAACTCTTCTGTCATAAGAAGTAAAAGTCGTTTTTGAACAAAAGAAATATCGGGGAGGACTATATCACTTTATGAAAAGTTCCTAACTAAAAAAACTTTTCTTAATTCAGAAAATCTGCTTACGACGCCACAAGAAATGTAAAGAGTAAAATATATAAAAAATATGCATAGTTAGTTGAATAATTTATTTCTAAAAATCAAGAACAATGTCAACTTATTTTAAAATAAATCCCTGAAGAAAAGTTCAACTACTTAATATTTTACGAAGGGAAATAATAATTATTTAATGTAAAACGTGTTGAAGACATTTAACCAGAAAGAAAAATCAATGCTTGGCGTGTTGAACAACTTCTTTGTCACCGTTGTGCTTAGTTAATAATTATGCAGCTTAAAAAATTCCATAATTAGTTACAGAGATGAAATTTTGAGGAATTACGACGGCAACAATCAGCTCATGGTTAGATTCTCTTAGATTGGAATATTTAAAGAATGGAAAAGGTTATGGGTAATGCCATATTCTTGCAGACAAAACCTTTCGTGTTCAGACATTAATATCTTATTATAGGTAATTGAAGTGAAGAAAAAATGTGGCTAAGAAAAATACTACCCTAATCACTGAAAGTGACTTGTGTTGAAGTGAAAGTGATGTTAAATAATATAGATCTATTATGTCTAAGTCAGAGAAGCAATGTGGTATTGGTCATTAGCTTCATTGCTTCAAACAAAAGCTTTCTTTTCACATTTTTATTTATTTATTTATTGCCTCAGTAGCTTTTCCTCATAAATTAAACAACTTGGGATGGGATATATGCTTGTTTTTTCATTATGCGAATTTTTGGTGGCATAGGAAACTCCACTCGGTTACATTATGCTATTCTTAAAAAACTTATATTCACTTTTACTGGAATCTATGCAAAATCTAACACGTGCTTTTTTAAACATTTTAGAAATTATTTTTTGATAAATGTAAATTAAACATGGTGATTGTGTTTGCACGTGCAGGTTCAAGAGTGTTGCATATCTACAACAAATGTGGTGGGTTGAAGTGGTGGGGGAGCTAGAGTTTGAATTCCCTGTGGGGAGTTACAGCTTAGTTTTCAGACTCCAATTGGGCAAGGCCTCAAAGAGATTGGGCCGGCGAGTCTGCAACGTTGATCAAGTTCATGGTTGGGACATCAAACCCGTTCGATTCCAACTCTCCACATCGGACGGCCAGCACTCACTCTCAGAGTGTTACTTGCATGGACCTGGGGAATGGGTCCACTATCATGTCGGAGATTTCGTGGTCGAAAAGCCCAATGAACCAACAATTATGAAGTTCTCCTTGGCCCAAATTGATTGTACTCACACCAAAGGTGGGCTCTGCGTAGATGCTGCTATCATCTGCCCAACGCGGTTGAGAGAAAGACTAGAAAAAAGTTAGTTAATTATTATAGTTATAATTTACACAGTTTAATTATACACTTGTGTAAAAGAAAAAAAAAGGCATTGTTTTATTTATTTTTTAACAGAAATTTGGTATTAGATGAAAGTACTCAAGTATAGCCCTCGTTTTTAGGTGGGTTTGAGTGTTGTTTTGGAAATTACGTGTAGGAATGACTAACTAACGTGAAATAATAATGCTAACTAGTGCAGTCACAGGGACTTCCTTGTGTTAGTTGTAATACAATTTAATTTGAGTGCATTAATAGTATAACTATTTTTTTAATATTTTTATTTAGTTATTATAGGTTGTCACTGTTTATTGATTTTCTTAACAATTATTTTAAAAGTGATGTTTAATATGATTTTTGTGATTAGTTGAATTCAAGTCAAATTATCGATTTAAAATTTGGACAGATTATGGATTACGAAGTATTCAATGTGAATATATTTAGTGACTTATCTCTTGAAATATTAAGTTATTCAAGAGATTCACCAAACATTTTTCTATACCCATATTTAAGATTAAAGTTCTAATCATACTCTTTAGGAATGAGATTTTACGTTAACTACGTGGATTTACAGTATTTTAGATAACTTATTTTTTATATCCGTAGGTGGGATGATTATTTATTTATTTATTTAAAAAAGTAATGCAGATTAAAATGGGTAGATCGTTTTGACATAGAAGCCATGAATACATCTGAATTATAATCGGGTGTACAAAAATATTTCCAACAGGAAAATTCATCAAATGATGTGACGGAATAATTGGGTTCCTAGAAAACAATCTGGGAACAAGGTCCTGTATCTATTTTGTTACTTATTTTCAAACCTTCTATGTGATGTTTGTGAACATGCTGGAGTGGAAGGGCCCTTGAGTTGGACCAGGTTAAGGTTTTGGCAAGGAGATTGAGTTCATATAAACTTCTCCAGACCATATACCAAATTCTGCAAGGTTCATAAAGTGACAATAAAAAAGCTTGAGCCAGATGAAGCTGAAATGATGCAAAAAATTCATGTGATTAGGTAGGTTGTACCTTGAGACGCACTACTTTTCTAATGGCTAATAGCAAGCCTGGCATGAGACACTGCACATCTGTGATATCATGCTTCACAGAGTAAACCTGCAACAACAAGGGACTTGATGGTCAAACAAATGAAAAAATAGTGCTTCATGGCCAAGATTGAATGGAATGAGTTCAATTTATATAGAACATACATCTCCTGGACCAGAAAAGTGAACTGCTGTACTAGAAGGAAGTCCTGGAAGGACCAAGCTGTGAACACGAACTCCATCTCCAAGGACTTGACCCCTTGCCTAGCCTCACAAATAAAAGTAACATGTTACCTATGTATTTGATTTTGTATAAGTTGGAGCATGAACTGAAGCTGTTTTTATCCTTACCAGAACATCTGTTGAAGAGTCTTCTCTGTTATAGATTTGACCTATGTTGGAGAGATTGTTGGCAATTTGGTTTGCATCTGCCGATGGAAGATCCTGTTCACCAAGACCAATTCAGTATACAAAAGCTTTTAAACCTTTTACAAATAAGCACTCTTAATTACTCGTATATGCCTTGTTTTCCCACTCATACAAAAACTCAACATTGTTACAACTGTAAACATAAAAAGAAATCTTACTTTTGCATTAGCCCTGGACTCCACAATTTCCACGTTGCTGTAATGGAAAGAAGCTGAAATCGCAGCTTGTTGCAATAATATTGATCCTATGGAAAGGGTTGGTGCAACCAAAACACCCTGACATCAAAGTTAATCATACATAACCCACATATGAACAAATGGCTTAGGAAAAAGTTTAGACTAATGCTGCAACATTTGCTATTCATCAAATACGGAGTGTGCAATAACTAAAGACATCATACAACAGAAAAGAGTAAAGAAACAATGTCAAGTAAATATAATGTTGTTCTTATATGTCTCACCCCGTGCTCACCATGGTGGCCTTCTCGCAGAGTGCAGATAATGCAGCTACCGTGTCTAATTCGATTCGAGGCACGTAAACTATGCTTTTCATGCCAAATGCTGTTGCCTAATGAAGAAGGAATCAATGTTAAGTTCAGCACTTGGCACATGTGGAGTGGAATCAGTATCAAAATACAAATTCTCATGTTACAAGTCATGACGAATTTAGCCGAAACATACCAAATAAGCATTTGGTTCACAATTTACAAAATAACACAAGCATATTTGTAAATCGAATTTATCTTCTATAGCTAGCCACAAATCAAACCTGTTTTACGTTGTCATATACTGATGAAGGGTCAGTGAAATCAACTACAACTCCCGGTGCCTTGGACTGCAAAGTGCTAATCAAAACATAATTCAAGCAGAAGACGTAAAGGAGAAAAAAAAAGAAGGAAATGTGTTATTGCTTCACATTACCTGAGATATAGAGCCCAAAATCAAAGTAAGGTCATTTATTATAGGTATTTCAAGGGGCTCTTCCATGCCACAGACCTAGAAGAATTGAAAACTATCTAAAAAAGGTAAAAGAAAAACTCAAAAAGTTGAGTTGGTTTGGCTAATAACACCAAAGGCAAAAAAAAAAACCTTTCCAATATCTTCCCCAACATGACAAGTATCCACAGCTCCTGCAACCTCCATTCCTCGAGCCTTAGTCACTGCAACTACCGCGGCCCTTCCTATATCCTTGGTTGCTCCATTAATCACAACCTGTTACAACAGAGGGTGTGTTGCATCGAATCAAAAAGTTGAATCTTTATATTGCATTACATTTCAGCTTATACCTTAATATTGCTTTGTGTGGGCTGCGCTGAGCAAAATATGAAACGTTTCTTCTTTCTGCTATTGACATTCTTAGAATTCAACAAGTTAGTTGTATGAAAGTGGCAGTTTAAGGAGGCCATGGCTACTGAAAAGAAGATAAGAGTATATATTTGAGGAGTAGAGTATAATCATGGCAATGTTTTGATAGATAAGGTGTTTGGGTGTTTTATGACCCTTAATTGGAAGGGATATAGTGACAAATGTTTGTCAGATAGCGGGCCCATCTATGAATGAAATGAAAAATCCAAATTTCATACTATACTAGACTTTACCTTCAAAAAGAAAAACCAGATAAATATGCTCTCCCATTTCATTCATAACAGTTCATCTTTCTAATTAAATAATTTTTACCGTACTTCTAAAGTTTGATTTAAATTTTAGTAACTTAAATTTCGTTAAATTTAATGTTGCAATGTTGGGTGGCTTGATACTGGTCAATTCAATCATGGCCCACAACGACAAGGAAAAACAAAATATAACATTTTTTTAAGCAAAGTTCAATAGCCTTTTTTTTTTTAAAATAAATACTACTACATGTATGTTATCTTTTAATATATGTTTCTTCATAATTAATCTTTAATGTACATTTTTCTTATATTAAATTGTACAAATCACACACGAGTTTTTACTTCATCGAGATTCGGTGACATCGAAGCGCAAAAGTCCATTGAGCCCATGTTGAAAGGAAAGGGTTTTACATTTGTAAGAAAGGCCAAGACAAAAAACTCATAAATGTTTTTTTTTTCTCTTGGGCCTATTATGTTTATAAGGCAATTTATTTTTACACCTCCGTGACCTTTTCTTGCATCTGCCGGATAAATTACGTTAGAAATATTCTTAATTGTATAATTTAAAAATTTATTTTAGATTGTATAATCTAAAATTTAAAATAAATTTTTAACTACAAAATTTGAAAATATATATTAAACTGTACAATTTAAAATATATTTTCAGATTTAAAAATATTTTTTAAATTACACAATTTAGAAAGGTACTTATATTTGGATTACATAATGTAAAACTATATTTTAAAGTATAATCAAGAAATGCATTCTGCATTATATAATACAAAATATATTTCAAGATCAAGACTCAGATATGAAAAGTCATTATAAATTGTAGAATCCAAAAATTTAAATACATTTAGATTTAAAAAACTATTTTAAATTGCTTAATTCAGAATGTATATGTGGATCAAAAATATATTTCAGATTTTGCAACATGGAATATCTTTTCTACATTATTTTACTTTTCCAACACCCAGGAGAGGTGCGGAAGGAACTATCGGGTGTAAGAAGCAATCGCCTTGTTCTAAGACAAGAGCCCAAGAACATCGGTTCATGAACAAGATTTTACACATTACGAAAGCAAACTGTAGAGCTAGTGTCATAATATTTTTTTTCAAAAAGGAGAACCATATAAGAATCTAACCTACAACTTTAATTTTATTTTAAACATAATTCATCTTTATCTGGAGAAGCAATATAAAAAAGAAAAAAAAAGTGACCGACTTATTTGATTTTAAGAAAAAACTTGCAGGCACTTTTCATATCTGAGTCTTCTTGATCCGATCCAAATCCATCGTGTTAACACACAAGAAAGTAGAATTGGAATTTGAAGTTCTTGAGTAGATATTTTGATTTTTAAAAAATGGTGTTGCCTTTATTCTAACATATATTGTGATCGTTGTGAACAAGTTGGTGCACGTTGATTCGATTACCATCACATCTCTTCCTTTCGGCCTCAGCACACACATATACACACTTTTTGCCGCCGGTATCGCAGACATGCATGTATCAATGGATAACTCTATGCTTCAAAGTCTTAGGACGTTATCAACAACTATTTACACGCAGCACTGCTTTAATTGAATCTTTCAAAGAAGATAAACACCGTGCATAGTTTCTCATTTGAAGTCACGTACACAAGAATAAGATAGATAAATAAATAACTAACACATGTTATATGCTGACCCATTTGACTCAAAAGGTAAAAGGGACCAAATACACGCACACACATACTGATTCATAAAGTTAAAAGATATAAAGAAGGCTAATTCAATACAACTTCCAACTGCTGATCCTTTCTCTATATAATAATGTGGATGGATATATTTATAAGAGAAGTGTGCACATGTGGAACGTGAATATTCTTAATTTTAGTCATAAAGGAAAAATATATTGCATGCATCATGTTCAGCCGACACTAAAATATAATGAAGCTTTGGTTGAATGTGCGGGAACACTCAGCACGTTTGATAGGGAAAATACATTCCATCCACTCCACAATGCTCTCGAGTTATATATTTATTCTAATTGGAACCTTCTAATATATGTGTATGTATATGCGTGAGTAAGATCAAATTCTGCAACCATTCATTCAACCAAAAGTCTAATACATATCCTTATCTCTTATGTGTATGCATGAAATAAATTATGAAAACTATAATGTCATGATCACTGTTTCTGCTTTCTTTGCTCAGCGACTATTTTAATCATCATGCTTTTAAACCCAATAAGTTGAAGAGAAGTCAAATGAAACTTATCCTTAGTCTCACTTTCTGGCCCAAGTTTTTTGTTTCTACTACCAGTTTCTGATAACAAGAATATAGTTTATCCAATGAACTCTAATTGATGACGTTGGATCTCTATGGATAAGCATATAGTTTATCCAATAAACTCTGGTTGATGACACCACAACACATTTTTTATTACTGCTAATATAGTATTCCATGATGGTTAAAAAGGATAATCTCCGTAAGTTCAAGCTTCTACCCTTTTATTATTCTCGTATCCATAATTTCTAAGAAAAACTAAAATGCAAAACTTCCAAGTATGCCTCTTCAAAAGTCATCAAAAAGATAGAGAAGGATTTTTGATTATTTAATGTATAACCTAACTTACATAAAGAAAGCAGAAAAAGGTTCCCTTTGAGGAGGGAAAGGGAAAGGGAAAGGGCATCTGTCTCACATTGAAAGGCCACTCGTTCCTTATCTTATCGACCACCATTGATAGTTGGGCATGTTGGTTCCAAGGTTCCAACCTTGTCTGCATCAAAGGAAGCCACTACCTACGTTGTTGCCACTTATCCCGTAATGCTCCTGTCTCCTTTCCGCTCCTCACAACATGCATCGTATCTTCTTCTAATTCTACAACCATCCATTCATTATTTCAACTCTCTCAAAAACTTTCCCCCAGAATCAATACTTAAATCAAACCCTACACTGCTATAACTAACTGTCTACGTTTTCTTACCAAATCACATATCACTAATGCTGCCTAAATATTTAGGTACATTTTGGCTTATTAGGGTTTAGTGCTTTTCAAATATCACTTTTTCTTTTAATACAATACGCTTCTAGATTAATACAATTAAGAAATCATAACTAGCTTGCTAAATGTAATTGTGCCTACATATTTAGGTACATTTTGGCTTATTTGGCTTTCTGCTGCCATGCACAAACTCTAACATATTACTTTTTTCTTTTCTTTTTAATCATAGAATAATTATGATTTTATCTAATTATTTTTTTAAATAAATACTAAAATAAAACGAAATAAGTTTCACCTTACCCATACATTAAAATCAGTTTATATACTCAAGCTATCTTTTCCAAATTTTTTTGAGTTCAATAGGTTAACTTAAATTATAGTAAAAACTTGATTTATTATTATTTTTTTCTCATTTTCTATAAGTTATTGAAAACCTTACGTAAACTGGATTCATATTACACATATTTGAAGGAATATGAGTGTTCAATGAGTTTAACTTCAATTTTTTATCTTCGAATTTTTTTATCATGTTCATTTTTTTAAGATTGGAATCTTTTCTTTATATTTTAGTGATTGATTAGAGAATAAGTTTTAACTCTTATGCTTTGATTTTATTTTTAATATTGTACTTTTGTTTTTATTTGAAAAATAAATATGGATGGATTTTCCCCTTTTAAGTTAAAGAAAAGTTATCTTTCGATAACTAATTCTTCACCCACATTTACTTTACGATCATTATAAAAAAATAATAGATTTATTGACAAACAAAATCGGTTGGTAATCATAAAAGTTTATCAATAAAATCAAAATAATTGACAACATACCAAAGATCAAAATTTGTCAGTATAATTTCATCGATAAATTTTTTCAACGAATAAAAGAATTCGTTGATAATTACCGATTATCAAAATTTGATGATAATTTTATATTAAAAGTAAGGCGATTGAGTCTTCTTTCTCTTCTACTACTTCTTCTCTTATTCTTCTCATTCATTTACAATTAATTTATAATAAATATTTCACTGAATTTAGTAGAAAATTTAACACTTGTTTTACTAACAAAATTAATGATGATTAAAAAAATTACAATTATAAACTAATTTATTGATGAATTAAAAAAATGAGATATCGATGAATTTTACCACGACTAAATCAAAGGTCAAAATGACAACTTTGACATCTGTTTTATCAATAAATTTTATTGATAAAAATATTCATCGATAATATATATTGTAAATTATCAACATATTTTCTAAAAGATGTTGTGTATTAACATATACATTGTTAGTGAATATTTAATAAAATTTTAATTCTCAGACCAATCTTGCCGATCAATTTGTTGCTGACAAGTATTTTTATTGATAACTAAAATTTTAAAATTTATTGGTAAAATTTGACTGGTACACCTAATAAGTTTAACCTTACTTAAGAATTGAGATCAAATACAGTTTAAATATTCTTTCCTCCTTCCACCCTCTCAGATGTCTTTTAAAGAACTTCACGTTTCAAAGCGGACAATACATCAGAAATGTAGTGTTTGTCACTATAGGTTCAAGATATTTTCTGCCTTACTCAAGGTAATTAGTAAAAGATAATTATATCGATAATTTAACAATTTTTTTAGAATTAAAGTAATAATAGTAATAAAAAAAGTAAATGAAATAATACGGTAAAATGATAATTTCTAAAATTGTATAGTTCTAAGAAGAAGAAAAACGTTAAAGTAGAAGAACTTTCACGCTTATGCTTTTTTCAGTCTAATTATGTGAATGTTACAAAAAATAGTGTGATTGACCTGAACATTTTTAATTTGAGAGACAAAGTAAAGGGAGATCCAACACAGGATGATATAAATTACGTAAAGTACTCACACTGTTATAAAAAAAATGTAAAATTTTGTTATAATTTTGGTTAAATTATCCTTTTGGTCTCTCTATTCGTCATGAAATTTCATTTTGGTCTTAACGTTTTTCGTTGTCTTAATTTGGTCCTCATTTTCTTAAAAATGACTTAATTTGGTCCTCACCGTTAACTTTGACCAGAAGGGATTAAAGTCAATGTTACGTGTCAATTTATGATTTTTTTGAATTTTTTTAATATTTTTTGAATTTTTTTTTTGGATTTTTTTCTTTTTAACACGTGTCACTTCACGGTTGTGCCACGTGTCAAAGTGACTCAATTTGATCCATATATTTGTTTTTAATATCAATTTAGTCCCAATTTTTGTAAAAATGAAGCAATATTGTCCTTGCTCAAATTGACACTAAATTTACTTTTTTATAAATTTTATGGTGATATTCTTACTAAAATTAACGTTTTTTTTAAATATTTCTATAAATATTTTAAATTAACTTTAAATTCTACACAAAACATTAGACTTTGATTTTGTTTTGAACTTGAAATTTAGTTCCTAAATTTATGTGTGACAAGTTATTTGATTTTTAATCTTTACCAAGTTTGTATAATATGATACACTTGATGCCTTTATATATGATGACAAAATTGTTAATTTTTGAAATTAAGTTTGGGGTTTAACTTTGTTTAATAATAAAACAAAAAAAATTATTTAAAAATATTTCTATAAATATTTAATAAAAATGTCAATTTTATTAAGAATATCATCATAAGTTGTATACAAAGATTAAATTAAGTCTCAATCTAAGGAGGGACAATATTGCTCCATTTTTACAAAAATTGTAACTAAATTGAAACTAAAAACAAATATAGAGACCAAATTGAGTCACTTTGACACGTGGCACAATTGTGAAATGACATGTGTCAAAAAAAAATTCCAAAAAAAATTCAAAAAATTTAAAAAAAAATTCAAAAAATATTAAAAAAATTCAAAAAACCAGAAATTGACACGTGGCATTGACTTTAACACCGTCTGGTCAAAGTTGACGGTGAGGACCAAATTGAGTCATTTTTAAGAAAATGAGGACCAAATTGAGACAACAAAAAACATGAGGACCAAAATGAAATTTCATAATAAATAGAGGGACCAAAAGGATAATTTAATTTATAATTTTCAATTTTTCAATTGGTTGGTTATACTGAACCTTCAATAGATATAAAACATCAATTTTTGGATCCTTTAAACATCATTTTTCGCTGAGAACTAATAAGGTTGTATGAGGTTAAGAAAATCAAATTCAAAATCCACATTTTTAGTAGTGATTGATGTTAAAAACAAAGTAACATGTAGGTTGTTACATGAACAATTGACGAAACTAAATCCTAGCACTCTTCCATCATTTATGAAAGTAATTATGAGAGTTGAAACGTAAATAATGCCATCTAACTATAATAAGTTTCTAATTAACTTAATCTTATTATTCATCGTATTTAAGAATAGTTTTATGTTTAAATTAAACATTATTTAAAATAAATGTTATTGCAGGTAGTTTAACAAATATATTTCTTAAAATTAAAAAAAAATCAATTTTCTTAATTATTGTGAAATTGTTTTTTTTATTAATTATTTGACTTCATCAAAAAGTGTACATGTGGCTCTTATTTCATGGTGGTGTGATGGAACTAGAAGACTTAGAAAGTTGTTCATATGGGGAATTCCAATATCAGTTTTTCTTCTTATTTTTAATATATATATATATGTGTGTACCTATATATTAGGTGCCTAAGACCTATAAAGCTATAGCACATAGCATGTGTCCCAGGAATAAAGCAGAAGCAAAAATATGATTATTATAATTCATGGTAATCAGTATTGATAACTTGATATTTGCAATCTAGTATGTGTCAATTTGGCTCATTTAATGATGATGGCTTCAATATGTTTTGCTGTAATCATATGCTTATGTTCTCCGCAAGATAAGCATGAATTCGCAAACAATTAATGTACGCAAAAGTATAAGTATTTTGCTCTAATAACCCCAATGTTCTTAAACCCTTAAAAAAAATGTGGTATTTCATAAATTAGTTTAATTTGCATTACTGTATACTACTTTTAACCATTAAGAAAAGTTATTGTTGATTGACTTTTAAATTATTCATTATGAACGGATAATTATTTGTTTTCATTATATAATAGTTTATAATTCATTATAAACTCAATGATAAAGAATTGGAGAAAGAGAGGTGGTTACAGTTGTGATAATTTAGTTTTGTGTAAAGTTTATCCGATGGATCATTATTACTTTAACATCTCAATTAGATTCACATCCATAAAACATATTTATCATTTGTTATCATGAAAATGTATTAACTTACACAATTATATAATTTCAATAATTTTTTTTCCATTCTTAACTTCTAAGTTAAATTTACAAACCTAATAAATATTAATAAATACTAATAAATTAATTTTCTCTATTTTTTCTATCCATTTTTAAAATATAATATACTTAAATATATATTAATAAATTAATTTTAAGATTTTCAATCATCAAAATTTCAAACTATACAAATAAAAATTGTTAAACATATAACACATTAAACAAAAACTAAATAGGACATTCATCTATAACTGTAATGAGTTTCCCAAAAATAATCGCAACAATTTGAACAAAACAACCTCAATAATCGGATGAAAAATTGACCCACGAAAAATTCACCACAAAAGATGAAGAAAATCTTTGTTTTGGTCAGTAATGCAACCTCCACCACGCATAGCTTTGTTGCCAAGAAAGAAAATCTACGACACAACAATTTTCTTACAAACAGATAAATAAGAAGGAGGTTATCTTGAAATTTAAAATAGATTTATGTCATATTTGTCATAATCTTATGTAAAAGAACTTTATGTCCGATGAGTATAAACTTTGATATAAAATACCTTTTTTATGTCTCACGAAATTTTTTATTTTTATTTATTAAAATAACATCATATATTTATATATATATATATATATATATATATATATATATATATATATATATATATTACTTTTGGATAGAGATAATTAAGTTATGTAAATAATTATTTGCATAGTAATATCATCTAAAAATATTTTCATTTAATTTATTAGTCATATTACTATACTTTACTTTCTTACCTTATTTAATGGCAATGCTATGACACTATTAATAAATTGATACCCAAGTTACTGACTACTTCTTTTTGTTTTATCGGAAAAAAATAGCCTAAAAATATAAAGAATTACCGACTAATTTATTTTTATTCAAATCAATCATATCAATATAAATCTTTTCATTAATTTTTTTTTTTCAATTTTTTAAGTATCTTTCGCTAAATGTAAACAATGCCGTTTTTTCTAATTTAATTTTTTATATTATTTTTATTTACTCATCCAAACAAAATAAAACACAAACAAAATAAAACACTTAAAGCTAAGTAAAAAAATGTAATTTAAAATATAACACATATTCTACTTTTCATAGGTATCCATATTCACTACATCAGTATTAATAACTAATCAAACATATATCATTTAAATATTCAGATAATAAAATTTGTAAAATTAAATACTAATCCTAATTTTATAAAAGTATAAAATTTAGCAATAAAATATGTAGATAAGATTTTTTTTTTATTTGAACAAATTATTTCTGATTATGGTCTTGAAGAACATTGGTGACAGGTTGCTCCTTTATTTTACACATAACTGACTGACACTGTGTATGGAACAGTAAACACACCAATCAGTAATCAGCATGTGCTTGCCCACATACCTGCATTCTGCACGTGTGTTGCTTTAATGCAATAATTACTGTGAGGTGTACGGTCTCGTATAAGAAACAAAATCATAATATTATTTCCTAAATACGGGGCATTATGTTTGGGATTCCTTCACATGCACAACGTACCCCTCCATCTTTATATAATTTATCTCCACAAACTATCTCTAATTATTTATTCTTCATTCCATTATATGGCTTTTATAATTATTAATTTTAATCGATACTTAACATATTATAAGATATAGTGAAATATTTTATAATTTCAACCGTACAAATAGTAATGCTTAAAATAATTTTAAAGTTAGAATTTCAAGAGTTGACTATTCAGAGTTAAGTGGTTAAATATTACTAATGAATGTAATATTAACCACATTTCGAAAACGCATAAATTCACCTTTTTTCTTTATCTTAAAGACAAATGTTTACCCCATATTTTTTTTACAGAATAGATTCACTTATGCAAAATGGTGAAAGGATAAAGAAATGACCATTTGTATGAGAAACATAATGAAAGCTCAAGATCATAGTAAAGGGATTCTAAGATGAGAGACAGAAATAAAAGAGATGAAGGGACAGTGGTGTTGTGTTGTGTCTAGCTAGCAGGGACACATCCACCATATGACGAGGAACTACAATTTAAACTCTGTTTTTTTCTTTTTTATGTTTGACAATAAGGAAGTTATGTCGAAAAATTGAGAGATGAGAGAGTAATTTGGAGATTATATATAGATACAAATGTTGGCTTTTGATGAGTACCAAGAGGTCGAAGTTGACAATGCAATTGCGGCTATTCGAGGTGTCAAAAAGAAGTCAAAACATCACGTTTTGTTTTCAGCTTTAAAGGGTACCCACAGATCCTCATCTACGTACACATTTGCGTCTTCTACCACTTTTCACTTTATCTCTACCTCCCCAATCTTACATCCAAACAAAATAGTACATGCAAGGGTAATCAATTATGAAATCATAATTTTATTGACTTCTTATGATAATCATTAATTATAAAAGTCAATGTTTAATATGATAATTGATTAATTAATTCATCTTATAGAAACAGTCTGCAATAAAATAGGGGTCAAAGAATTAAAATTTATGGATAATTAACAATCAAGATTGCTCCTAAGTTTGTTCCGGTATTGAATTGATGACATACATAAATTGACATTAGTGCAATAATAAATTGTATTGAAAGTCAACGTTGATTGCTTATTTTCTGTTTCTGGATAATTAGAATTATTATATATTTTTTTTATAAAAAAATAAACTTTGGGCCTACATGGAGCTAATTCATTTATATATTTCTGTTTCTGAAAAAATAGAATTATTATATTTTTGTTTTGATAAAAAAATAAACTTTGGGCCTACATAGAGCTAATTCATTTATATAAGGTTAAATTATATTTTTAATCTCAATTTTCATAAAAAAATATCAATTTTTTTTATTTATCTCAATTTAATTTTTATTTTAAAAAAATTTAATACAATCAAGTTTTTTTTTATTAATATTTTACAAATACCATTAAAGCATAATATTATATGTCAATTCGTACTATTAGAATAATAAACTATTAATCTGGATTTTAAATTAAACGAGAATAAACTTCTGAAATGAACATAAAAAGGAATAATAAATAATTTAATATCAATATATTGGGTCCTTTATATTTTTGTTCGTTTATCTTATGGTACAAGAGAGAGTGAAATGAAGGGAATAGGTGGATAATTCTTATGAGTCGAAATGTGAATTAATTCACTTGGATGTGATAGTAGGATTTGTACAATTGGGTGAGGTTGTACTTTTTTCTTCTTCTTTACACTGTTCTACATTTTATGCATGTTATCCGAGGGGAGTCTTCAAATTGGTACTTGTTATTTACTTTTTCATTTTTTTTAGTTTAATATTTTTCTTTAACTTTTATTTTCAAAATTCGAAAAATAGTAATTACTTTTTGTTATTTATATTGTTGTCTTTCATTCATCTTTAACTAATCTATTTAGCGATGTAAAAATAAAAATTATAAATATTTTTTTAAAATGAATTTTTTATTATATTTTCAAGTTTATGAAAAAAAAATCTCAAACTATAATAAGAATAACAAACAATCTTAAAAAATACATAAAAAAAATAAAAGGAATATTATATTATATTATATTAATTTAATGATATTTTATTTATTGGACCATTGTTAGGATGAATAAATATATTAGAGAAATGAATATAGAAACAAATGAATCTAAAGGTTGGATGTCTTATTTTTGGCAGCTGGAAAACAGCCAAAGCCGTTCTGCCGTTCATGGAAACACTAAAAAATTGCTGTTTCATCAGAATATCTTTCTCTACATATTATATATATATATATATATATATATATATATATATATATATATATATATATATATATATATATATATATTAGTAGGACGGTAACAAAATAAAAATATAATATGTTATAGCTTTTATATTGTTAAATCTTCAATTTTAAACCTGTCTATTCACAACAACATGGTACTAAAGGATGTCATAAGTATCCGTCTTTAATTATATCTATGTATATTTATGTGTATATCATGTATGGATAATATGTGTGTTTGGAAGTTTAAAATATTTATGTGTATAATAACTATCATATAATTATATATTTAATGATTTTTAATTACCTCGCAATTATAAGCTCTACGTAGATAGTGATGAAAACTAATCTACTAATCTCTTAATCTCTTGCCGTTGTCATTGACTTTGAACTGAATAAAAATTCCTTTGTCATTTCAACGACTCCAGTATGTTTTTCCCCTTACTTGAATATAGGAGTGCATAATTAGATCATCTCCGCAATGGTCAAAAACATTAAAGTACTAAATTTCTTTTGAAAGTAATTAATTGTTGCATTTCTTTAAAGAGTTACAAAAGTTGTATCCATAAAAAATATTTAAAACTTTTAGGTATGATTTTTTTTAATATTATAATTAATATGTTCGAAATATAAATATAAGTTTATAAAATTCTTTATTTATGCATGAGTTAGATTCGTATTTATTAATATTGTGTAACGATCTTTCATTAAAAGTTTTATCCTTGATATCAAAATCTCAAATAACTCTCTCTGAAAAGAATTTTTTTTTTCTTTGTTAGGGTTTGGTTCATCCATTTTTTTATTATGAATGGAAGTAATATTTGACCTTCCATTGTTGGGTTTGTTGTCAGGGTCAAAAATGAAATCTAGAATGTCACAGTACTCCTAATTTCAGTTAGAAGGCTTTTAATTTCAACACAAGCATGCTGAATGACTAAGATTATTTGTATTCATCGCCATAAAACAAATAATCCAAGAGTCAATCTGTAATTTTTCAACCACTTCGAAGCAATCATTGGACCGAATTTCTTTGTCGTTTATATCTGATAAATATATTATATAAGTCTATATTTAATTGACTCTTTTATTTACAGGCACCGCATATTATTTTTGTACCAGTAGTTATAGTATATTAAATTGGAACGAAAATAAGTCAACAAATAAACTATTTCTACGTGTTTCTTAATCTTCCCAAGCAGCAACTGGTTTCTTACACTCTAGTAGACTCTTTTCATTTATATTGTTTGTCATTAATAGTTAAATTTTGTTTTAAATCATAAAGTTAAATCTTATTTCTTACTTAATGATTTCACTCATAATTTCTATAGCTAATAAAAAAAACATTAACAATTTTCTGTTTCTAATAAGATTTAGGAAGTTTAAAAAATGAGAAAAATTCCACGTCATTACCTTATCAGTCTCATGTGATTGATAACCTTGTGATTAAAACAGGCTAGTGTTGTCGTTTGATGGCGGACAAAGTCCATAAATATAATATGAAAGAAAATTAATAACTGTTTTTATCGCACATGGTCCAGAACCACCACTAACACCAAACTTTAGCCAATTTACCTTACTAAAGTTTCGTTATTTATATAATTGAGATGCTTTGTAAATACTTGGCGCACAAAAAGCTTTGCAAAAGGGACAAGAAACCAAACCGAACCAAATGATTAGGATCATATAACATGCCAATGTATATCGAAAGCATATATACTTGTCCTTTCGCATGAGCTCCGTAGAAAAGGAATTAGCATAATCGATCATCCACTACTTCAAATCTTCAGTGTCTTTTCGAGAAAGTAACAGATAAAAGAAAGCAATTGTTAAATTTGATTCCCATATTCCAACACTACATATTATGTAGATGGCTAGATCTCCAACAACAAAAAAGGCCTCTTCATCATAGTTTTTCTGTCTTAGTTTTGCAGCAGATTTAGCTTAATTAATCTTCTATCAGAATCTGTTGCTATATATATCCACAAAGTTTGACATCTCATTTTGTGTACAATCCCTGGTTTTGTGATGCATCTTATTCTATATTTTAATAATATAAAAACAGCAAATCATGTCTATCTTATTCTATACATTAATAATAGTATAACACATGATCACACACATAAGGCACATTAACCATAGATTATAGATAGGAAAGTAAGTCATGAGAGGTCACTTTACCAGCCGGCGTCCGGCAATGGTTACCCAATTTTGTGCTTAGAATACTCTGCTGGTTGCTGACCTAACCATGAGGAAGAGTTGAATTTGAAGTTTTCTAAACATGTTCTACAAAAACAACCTTATCTTTCTCAAATGACTCTGGGAGACTAGTTGGACTTGTTAACTTGGCGACAAAAATTTTCCCCTTGAGCTTTGAAGCACACATTTTCATATTGTACTTCATTTAATGTCATTTTCATGGCGAGCCTTGAACAAATACAAAATTCTTACATCAACTGGTCAAACTCTCTGCCCCAAGACTCTACCTTGTCCGTGATCCCACTTCTGCTATGACCACCATCTTATTTTTCCCAACAAGATTCGGCAGATGAGATATTTCTGGCTGCAATGCCAAATGGCCCAAATCTGAAATCACTCACTGTATATCCCTCATAATTTATTTCACTCCCATCTCTGTTGGGTTAAAAGCAACCAATATGTCCAAATAGTATGTACAAGGAGGATACATATTCTTGTCTTTTTCGTTTTATACAAATATATTATACTAATATTTGTGGTTATTTCTTGTAATAGAAATACTTTCGGTTTTTTAATGAAGAGGTGTCAATTTTCTAATGTCTTCAAAATGTGAAGGTTAATTAATTTCCCTCAAGGAGCTTGTAAAGAATGTGCTTTGGTTTATAACCTTTATTTGAGTAATAAATCTTTGTTTTTGATTATTTTTGTGGTAGTGAACGTGAGGTACCGTATCATGTGAATTCGATGTCTATCATTTCTCTTTTGACGTGCTTTCTATGTGATTCTGTCATCAACCATGTGTCGAGGTGCAAAGTTTTCTCAGCAGTTTCTTACACGTAATAATGCACTAATCTGTATCAGCTTAAAGTTTCGTGGCATTGTGATGGTAGGACCAAAGATTTTTAGTCTGAGTTCTTATTCTTTCACACTTATCACACTCACTTTATACTTTTTCTTATCTCCTCTTTCAAAATTGTAATCACAAATCACATCGACACATTGTCATAGCTCTAATACACAGTCATTTATATAAATGAAAATGGAGTGAAACGTAGAAAGATGAAAGATTCATTTTTCCTTTAGTCTTTTGCAGAAACAAATCAGCAGTTGAATGGGTGACAAACTGAAAAAAGTGAAAAAAAAAAAAGAAAAGGTTGTACTTTCCATTGGTAAGATAATGTCCTATTTCATATCCTGTGACGTGCAGGGTTACCATAATGAGTGATTCATGCCTTAAAAGTGGCTGCTAGTGTTGAGAATAAATTAAAATAGAGAAACGCGTTTGCACGGTGGCGTAGATTACATGGATATAATTAATATTACTCCTTTCTTAACCTTGGATCTCCGAGTCGGAAATCAAGACTAATTCATCGAAGGAATGAACTTGAGTTTGCTCTTGACGCTACCAAACATATACAGAAAGCTGTGCTTGAGCTTGCGCTTATCAAATTGATAAAACAAGTGGAAAATTCCAAATCAGCTTTAGGGCATTAAGAAATTCCTATTGGGTGAAGCGAAAGACATATTTTAAGTATGGGTTTTGTTGAAATCTTTATTGTTGTACTTTGCTCATTAGAAAACAGAAGAGCATAGAATAGGTTGGTGAAGCAACAAGTATGTGTAGTGTACTTGTAGCTGTCAGTACAGTGCCATTTTTACCCCAAACATAGGAAAGAAGACAAAACATTTAGGAAACACCTCGAGTTAAATAAGCAATATTAGTTGTATATAACGTGCAAGTTAATTAACTGAAACAGCTGCTTGTAAGTGATTTGAATTGACGAATAAAAGAGGTAGCGACGATAATTACGTGAAAAATTTTAACATTATTGTCCCATGTGATCTAAAATTATATAAAAACAAAAAAGTCATCCTCTGTCACTAACCTCTCCTTCCCTATACAGCTAAAGACAAATCGCTTATAGATCTCTTTCTCTCTCCCTGTCTTCTTTGATTTTTCCATTTTGGTTTTTGTTTCTGTCCAAAAAACCGAGATTACTAAAAGTTAAACCCACGATTGTTTATCTTCATCTGATTCCGCTAATGATGATAAAGAATCTTCCTTGATTTCAGCTTTGGGTGGCTTCTCTGCACAAAACTTCTTGCTGTCATCATCATCGACAACAACAACACTGGTTAGTTTGTTGGCTCTTTGAGCTTCAGCATCCCAATCCGTTCGACTCAGAACCACTAACATGGTCACCGCACAAGACCCCTGAGCCGCAAGTAACCCAAGCCACAACCCTTGAAAATCAAACCCAGCAAAGAAACCAAGCCAAACGGCCACAGGCATTCCTACAAGATAGAAACAACCTAAGTTAATGTTAGCACCAACTTTAGGCCTTGCTGTGCCTCTCAGCACCCCGCACCCCGTTGTTTGAGGACAGTTTCCAAGCTCGCAAAGTCCTATAATCGGTAACACCAATGAGGTCAAAGTTATTATTTCCTTGTCTTGGGTGAACATGCTGGCCCATATGTTCCTAACCACAATGGTAAAAACCAAAGCTAAAACCCCCAACACGAAGCTGCAAGAGAGGCCAACTATGGCAGAAAGTCTCGCCTTTGAGGGCTTTTGCGCGCCCAGTTTGTTGCCAACTCTCGTAGACACGCTGAAGCTTATCGACGACGGAAAAATGTAGAGCAAGGAAGTGGTTTGGATCAAAATCCCCATGGAGGCGACGGTTGCTCTGGGATTCACGAGCAACCCGCATAACAAAATCATGATCTCATACCACCACCATTCGAGGCACACGGAAATGCAGCTCGGGATGGCCAGATTGAGAAGCGACTTCCATTGCGTGAAGCACTCCACAGAAAAACCTCCCCATGTTTTCTTATGCGTGCCGGAGAAGACTACGTAGAGAATCAAGGAAACAACTAGGTTGAGGTTGGTCCACACCCCGCTGAGAGCCACGCCTTTGATTCCCAGATTGAGGTGGAAAACGAGGAGGTAGTTGATGGGGACGTGGAGGAGAATTGAGAGAGTGGCGCAAAGGGTGAGAGGCAGAGTAATGGATTGGGTTCGAAGGTAAATTCGTAAAGGGTGAAGAAATGATTGTGTTATGAGGTCGGGGATGGAGTAGAGAAGATAGAATTGTGCTTGTGTGGCTATGTCCTCGTCCTGGCCGCACAAGAGAAGGATATGCTTCATGTAGAGCCAAAGAAGAGAGATAGGAAGAGAAGTGAAGAGGAGGAGGAGAATGGTTCTTTGAAGGCAGAGACCGAGGAGGGTGAACTTTTTGGCACCGTAAGCCTGTCCGCAAATGGGTTCCATTCCGACCGCTAGGCCGGAGAGGATTGAGTATCCGGTGATGTTTGCGAAGCCAACGGCGAGTGAGCCGCCGGCTAAGGCAAGCTCTCCGAGGTGGCCGAGGAAGAGCATGGAGATCATTGAGCGGCAATAGAGTAAGAGACCGGTGAGGATCATGGGGAGAGCAATTTTGGCTATGGAAATGACTTCTTTGAAAACATGGGTTTGCATTGGTGCCGAGTCCTTGTGGATCAAGGGGCTGGTGATCGTCATGCCCGGTTGCTCTGTCTCTTGGAGTTTCATTGAAACTAGATACTCTTGGTTTGAATTGGCTTTGCAGGGGAGGTGGGGAGTTAGATGACACATAGTATCTCCTTTTTGTGTCAAGAGAAGAGTGGTGGTTTAGGGAACACGTGAAGGTTGAATTCGATATATATAGAGAGAGAGAGAGGTTTTTGAAGGGTTGGGCAAAGGCTTCTCAGGCAGGTTTTATAGGTGATTTTCGGTGGGAAAGGGAATATATAGCTGTAGATAATTACGTACCTTTTTTTAAGAACGTAACCAGGTATTCTATTTCTATATTATTTACTTGTTTGCTGAAAAAAAGGGAAACTCATAAAAGATACCTCAACGCGCTTTTGGGGAGCGGTGTGAAGAGAGGCCATGCCCACATCAGAAGGTCAAAATCTAAAGATCATACATATGCACCTATTTTTCATTCTTGAAAGATCAAAATCAAATGCTAAAAGACATGGTGTGCATTTTTGTTGTGTTAAGGGCTAGTGTTGTTGTTCCAGACAAAGGTTGTCCTTGGACAGTTTAGTTATGCATCCTTGAGATATAAGAAATCATATCATCGTGCCTATTTTCTTTTTGTTCAACTTTCTTTTGTAAATCAAACAAACATAATTGGAGGGAGAAGGAAACCTTGGCTCAAGGTGGGAAGGTGTACAATTGATTTCCATTATCTTCAGAGGGTCCACATAATTAGAAACAGGAAAGGAAAATTTAATTTCACGTTTTGGGAATGATTTCGCCCTCAATATCTTTGCAAAAACTATTTATAATGTTTATGTAAAGTCTTCTTTAACACTTGTTTTAAATATTGTATACCATGTTTCCTATTCCCAATTCCAGATAAGATTGCTGAGATTATATGTATATATACACATATAGCACGAAAATTAGAACAAGTGGATGAACCTAGTGGCTTTCCACAAGTAAAAGGAAGGTCTTTCTTCACAACTAATCCTCCGACCATAATCTAAGGAACAGTTAATGTATGTATTAGAAAACTTTTGAAAAATTCGATAATGTTTAAAAAAGCAAATTGGATTAGCAAATAAGGTTTTCTAAGAATGACTAGGTGTTTGTTTACGTTAGTTGAAATAGTTGGCCATGATTTCAAGTGTCCCGACGCATGAGGTTGAGAGAGAAAAGCATGCATGCATCATGTTCCAATGCATGGATCAGATGTTATTTTGTATGTAAGAAGCATTCCGTTTTCTATCCCTCGGATTAATTTTACTTTTTTGGCGTTATTAGATAATACAAAAGTATAAATATGTTTACATATATATAGTATACAAAAGTATACTATACAAAATAAAAATCGTTTACATATAAACCAAAACTCCATTAATGCAGATTGGTCTTTAGCAAAGGTGAAAGAAAGCTTGTTCCCAGGTTCGGAGCTGGTTAGTAATATGCCAACCACCTTATCTATGGAAGGAAAAATAATGTCAAATGAGGTTCGTTGGTCCAGTTTTTTATTAATATCTTTACTTCAGTTTCCATGCTTGGTATATCGTTGTCAAAAATAAAAATAATATTTTATCAGAATTCTTTATTTGACTTTTAAAACTATTTTGTAACATCTATTAGAAGTGTTCTTAACTTACTGTAAAATAGTTATTTCTTCTTCTTCTTTTCTTCCCTAATAAATGTTTGTGTACACTAATTAAAGATTAAATCTAACTTCTTACATGTAGGTGATTAGGGATACAAGTTAGTATGTATTTTATTTATCGTTGTGGGATATGTATAATGTAACACCCCTCTAATCAAGAGGGTCGTGTCAGGTCTGCAGCCCAATACACTCCAACCCCTCGCCCCAAGTGTCCCCCCACTTCGCAAGGCAGGTTGTTGTCAGTGGGTATCGAACCCCAAACCTGACCTTTAACACCCTCTCAACAAGAGAGATGTCACCAGTTGTGCTGCACTTTTTTGTAACACCCCTCTTAATCAATTGAGAGGGTGTTAAAGGTCAGGTCTGGGGTTCGACCCCGACTGGCAACAACCTACTTGGTAGTCCTTGTGTGGTCTGAGGAGTGTGGGGTTGGAGTGTATTGGGCTGCAGACCTAACACGTCCCTCTTGATTAAGAGGGGTGTTACATTATACATATCCCACAACGATAAATAAAATACATACTAACTTAATATATCTTGCAAAGATTTTTATGGATAATTTCACACTTTCAAGTCTATATATCCTAGATATAAGTCTCTCCAAAGTTGAAAGTGGGTATACTTGAGAAGACATTTTTGACGTTCAAGTAAATAATATACGTCAGTATGTAATAAATACAGTAATAATATGACACAATTAGTTTAACTTTGAATGGTACTATTATTGTTATTGTGTTTGTAGACATTTACCTAGATGAATATGGTTCACATGATTCATTACTTTAACTTGTTTAGTAGTCTACTTAAGGAGTTTAATTATTACCTTAATTTAATCATGCTTACGAGTGTTATTATGTCTTGATCGAAATATTGTCCGAATAGATGCAAACCAAAATGATCTAAGATCAAGCCACTCAAGACGTTCTCTATTATGTATAATATATATTTACTAAAAGCCTTGCAACATTCTAATTAGACCAAAGAAGAATTCAACACCTCCTTAAGTCTAAAGAAATTGCAATGTTGTTAAATTGAGAAGAAAAAGAATTCCAATATTAAATTTTGACTTTATTTTTTGATTATTTTTCTTTAAACTCTTTTATCTTTTTTTATTATTTTTAAAAAATGATAATTTTTAAAGTAAGATGTGTTCTATAGTCGTCTCAAATTCATTTTTCCGTGAACTAAATTCTGAGAGAGTTAGAAATAAACACATTATAAATAAAATAAAAGTAAAATTGTTGACAGGGTTACGACCAAAGTTGCCGATGTATTTACTGAGAATATTTATACATTAGTATTGGTTAATTTATATATATATATATATATATATATATATATATATATATATATATATAATTACATTAAAAATATTGACTCATATAAAACTACCCATCAATAATTAAACCAAAAATCAAGAGGCGATTCCAAATTTGTTGGAGGAATTTTTTTTTTTTTTCATTATTAGACCTTTATGTGCGTAGATTTTTCTAAAATATGACTTTTAGTTTACATATAAAATTATTTTGGCTTATAAAGAGTTGATATCATTATTTTAATTTTTCACATCTAAAAAATCAACATAAGTATGTAAAGAATCTTGCTTTTTGTATGATAATCTTAATTAGAGCTTAAGACGTACGTCATCGCACTTAAAAAGCTGATTGAATTCTCATATCTAAAGGATAAAGTTTAAAATGCAGTTAATTTATAGAGTTGGAAAAAGAATTGAGTTTTTTTATTTCCTTTCTTTCAACCACATGTGTGAGCCATAAAATCTTATCCTTAGTGTTAAACGTTGAAAGGGGATAAAAATGAAAAGACATATCCAAGGGTTTCCTAGGAAGATGATAAACTTAACGAAAGTTTTGCCCATTATTACAAAGTTGTTGTTCACACATTTCTAATCCTCGAGAAAATCAAAGATAGAATGATATAAAAATATTAGTTGGGATCTTATATGTCACAAATTCATTGGTCGAACTAAGGGATGTTATCCAAGATTTTCACTTCTCAAAATTTCAATATTGTTATTAATAATGTTTTTATTTAATTAAGTTTTAAACTTTTTTTAAAATTTATATTTTTTTAATTAAGTTATTGTTAATCACTATTATTATTATTGAGTATTATAAATCTTATATTTAAATTTTGTTGTTTGAGAGACTAAATATTATTTTATTTTGTCATCTTATTATAATTATCATAATGGAAGGAGTATGTTACAAATCTAACACGTGAGATAAAAAAATTAAAATATATAAGTGAATAAATTAGAATATATAAATAAATATAAATATCACCTTACAATTTAATTTTATAAGATAAATTTAAATTTGAAATTCCCTTCTTAACCCTTTATATATTAAAACATTTAAAAAATACAATTTATTGATTAATATATAACTTTTGTATCATCATTATCTAGACATCCATACAATTATTATTGTCCACACTTTTGATATAGGTGATGGCAAAAATCTTAAATTAACTATTAAATTTTATATTTTTTTAATATGTAAAAATAAGTAAGTAAAATAACGAATAGAATAAAAAATGAACTAAAGAGTTAAACCATGAAAATACATTTAAAAATATGAAATATTTAAATATCTAATAGTCTAAACAAATTTATTACACACTTCATAAAAAATAATCAAATTTACAGTAAATTTAAAACTTAATTAAAAAATTTGTTTTTACATCATTGAATTTTCTGGAGTGTAGATCTTAAAATTACATTGATTCGGTCATCATAATTAAAGGCATTTTTGTTGCCACTTTTTTGTCTCTTAGTTTCATTAGAAAAAGCCATTCCCATTTCGTTCTGAAAGGTTTGCGAGTCTGACTCAGATGTGATGTTAGGTCATCACTTCAGCAAATGTTGCGTTTGTTAGGTAAATACCATATTAAAAATTAGGGTTAAGTATATTTTTAGTCCCTGAATTTTGCTTCAAAATTGGAATTTGTTCCTGGTTAAAACTTTGATAAATTTTGGTCCCTAAACTTTAAAAATGAATGAATATAGTCCTTTTAACCCAATTTTGTTAACCTTTTTTTAGGTTTCGAACGCATTTCTCAGTAAATATTAGGGTTGTTTACGCCGTTTGACACATTCTCGGCTCAATATTTACTGAAAAATGTATTCGAAACCTAAAAAAAAGTTAACAAAATTGGATTAAAAGGACTATATTCATTCATTTTTAAAGTTTAGGGACCAAAATTTATCAAAGTTTCGACCAGGGACGAATTCCAATTTTGGGTCAAAGTTCAGGGACTAAAAACATACTTAACCCTAAAAATTATAGATGATGGAACTATTGTAACATATGCTTCTGAAGTAGATAACGTGAGAACTTTATGGTAATTATAGAAAATAGTAGTATTAATTAGAGATTGTGAGATTATATTTACACAGTTAAGATTAAAATCTAAATATTATGGTTAATTATTGTTTATAACTAGTTATGAGTACTTGATTAACTTTGTACTACCTTTCATCGAACTTCTATTAATAAAAACTTCAATTAGTATAGAATTATGTTTTGTGTAATACCCGGTTTTATGTTCAAAATCCAATATTTAAAAATATAAGAATTAAAATTTAAGATACGTTTGATATGGGTATTTTAAAATTTTAATCACTTGTTTTTATTTATAAAACTCTATCATATCTCCAAGAAAAATTTTCTTAAATTTTGTCTAACTTTCTTAGGAGTTATGGTATCATTTTACATCATTCTCTAATAAAAGTCAAATTTAACAGATGATAGAGATTGAATCAATGTGAACCCATTAAATTATATTTTTGAGTTAGTTATTTTCTTGGAATCTGTAGAGTTTAACTCTACACTGATATGTTTTTATTGCGAATTAAAATATATAATAATGAGTTATGACAGAAGTTAATAAGTTTGATTAAATGCAATTATACTTTATTTTAGTTGTAGTAGGATTTTGGAGTTGAATTTAAATAAGATTGTTTTTGCTTTTAAAAATGTTGTTACTTTAATCCTGAAGAACGGATAATTTAATTGGATGGGATGTTATATTGAAGGTTTTAATTGAAAAAGCTTCATTGAACTATATTTTGAATGATTTAAAAAGTTGTTGATTTTTTGGTTTAAACTTGTTAATAGTAATTGGAGTTGGTGAGAAATGGCTCTGTTCAATGTTGGGCAAGTTTTATATTTGTAGCATCTTTTGGATTTTTGTCTGATTTTGACTTATATTCAAACAAAAAATTTGAATAAAAAAGAACTCTCATTTGAAATATTTTATTGAAGTGAAAGTTTGGTCTCTGAAACAAAAACCTAAATAATGCAAGATTCTCTTTTGATAGTGACTTTCTCAAGCAAATTCTTTTTACATGAATTTTAATTTTAATTAAAGGAAATTTCAGTTATGAATTATTTATATCATTAAAGTTTACATTTATTTTAGCATTGATAATACTAGTATATAGACATTCGGCTTAGATTTTGATTTTAGATTGACTTAAATTCACTTTATGTATGATCAATTTAGGTTGATTTTTGGCTTGGATCGACTTAACTTGTTCTTCTATTCAGACTGATACACCTCATCCTTCGATATGAGTTAGACCTATTTGACTCTTTGTGACCTTTTGGGTCATGTAGACATTTTTTATCTTGACCTGTATTAAAAAGTAAATTTTAAGTCTAATACAACTTCATAAAATCAATGTATAAGGTGTGATTTGCATATTATATATTGTAAACTCATCTTATCTATTCCAACACACTTCCTCACAAGGTATATATATATTGAATGTGAAACTAAACATTAATAGTGTTTCATAGTAACTCGATAATAAGTGACATGATAGGTCAAATAAATAACAAATATTTTGACAATAACGAAATAATAGATGCAATAATAATGACAATTTTTTTAAAATACACTTTGAATGACTTTAATATCATCTTGATAAATATACTTTTAAGTGTGATATATGAGATTTCTACCGACCCATGTGAAACATAGCCAAATTTCAACCCATGTAAACAAGAGTCAAATTCCATGAAGTGAACAAAATTCCAAGTCTATGTGACGAGTGGTGGTGAGTGGCGGAAACTCACCCGAAAGAAGTTGATTCCAAAAAATTGAATAAATTCCCAACTGTGAATAGTAGAATCCACCATGAATTCATGCATTGGAGAGATGACAATTTCAATCATATATTTGATTATTATTTTTACAAAAATTAATGAGAAAAGAGATAAAAAGTTCAGAAGAAAAAATACAAAACAAATTCCAACTGAATCTGTGATATTATTTCACCATGTGAATTTGACTCTCTCTAGTAAACCTGTATATTTTGATAAATAATATTGATAATGTTTATTTGAAAAGAAATAAATAAATGGATTTATTGAAGAAGAAAAAATTGTATTTTTGCATGGAAATATGTGGTACTTATTTTCTTTATTTCCTCCCATTCCATTGACGATATACGATGATGGACGTAAAATAAGGAGGGGGGAACGGTTTCATGTGGCTCTTCCTTTTCGTATGCAAACACAAAACAGTGAAAAACAAAAGGAGGTGGTAGGGCTTATCCCAAATCTAGTGCAATCCATATTTTAGAATTGCATTTTTTCTCTTTCGGTAAAAGAAACAGCGACAATCACGCATAGTCGTCAACGAATTTTCAGTTACACTTTCTTTTGGGAAACCATGTTGCCAACACGTACGTGTCATAGACCCCCACTCTACACAATCCTCATCAACCAAGATCACTTTCTGCAACCACGGGAATCACAATCTAGAAGCTCTTAATTCTAAATTATTTTGAAAACCAAAAGCAAAAAAGAATCTAAAAAACTAACGTTAAACTTTCATATTTCCGCAAAGTATGGTAGAAGTGGCAGGGTCCAAATATGCGATGAAGTGGGTATCTACCATGGTGGCGTTGCTGAATACAAATCATTGCACACTTGAAATGAAAATCACTTTCATTTGTTTATTTATTTATTTTTCATTGCGCCAACTCTCTTTCCATGCAAATAATTGTTTTTGGAGAATGTCACCTTACAATGTCTTGTCAAAAATACTTTTCTTTTCTTAAAATTTAATCCACAAATATCATTCATGCATATTTTTTATAAAATATATTTTAATTATTGATAAACTTATATACATATTTTCTAAAATGTTTGTTATAAATATATTTTAATCATTTATGGGACTCATTATTTTCGGAATTCATAGTGTAAAACTAATCAAGGATCTTTAAAATTTATGATTCTCACACGATAAAACATAATAAAGCACTAATCTTGATTCAGTGAATATGCGTTCTTCAATATATTAATTGTTAAGATTTTAGCTACCAAATGAATCAATATCTAAATTGGTCACTATTAGATATAAATTCTTTTAATAGCCAAAACCTAATGTAATGACCAATTTATATATTAATTTAGAAACTATTTTAGTTATCAATAATGCTATAGTTTATAAATTGGTATATAAATTGATCACTGATTGTTAACTATTTTTTATCATTAAAATTATTCATTTATCTAAAAATTTTCTTAGATATCACAAACTTAAAAGAAGTGAAATTAATCTGATAGACATGCATGAATGTAACTAGTATCTTTTTCACCTTAATAATGGACTTTTCACTCATCATTTCAAACTTTAAAAAGTAAAGATATAGTTAGAACTTTCCGAGTTTGTTTTTGTTAACCTTTACCATTTTATGTGGTTTATTTTTCATGAGTAATCATGATTAAGCTGTATTCTCCTCATTGTTGATTTGATGGTCAATAAGATAAAATAGAATAATTATTCTGTTATGCAGTAATTAGTGATCTGAAACACTGACATATATAATCTTTCATCAGGTTATGCAGTTATTGTGTTCATTTCTTATTCTAAGCTGAATTACAAGAACGGGCAGAGTTTCTTAGGGCTATATGCCACCACGATTTTTTTCTACTTACACACATAAATTTCTAAAGTTTTTTCTTTTGTAAACATAATATCAAAATATTCATATTTTTCTTTTATCAAATCTATCATTTATTGGAAGTAATAAAATAAAACTTCAAAATAAATCACGTTAGATATTACTATATACTCCAAGAAAACATAATAAAATAAGACATTCAATCCTCTTTTTGTACTTCTATCATTATTATTGTTATTTTTACTCCCGTATGCATTTTCTTTTCATTTTTTCCTACTGATAACCACAACTATTATATATAATTGTAAAAAAAAATTATAAAAAAGTTAAACAGTTTATAATAAAAAATTGTCAAGTAAAAGTTGTTTTCAAATTTTTTATATTATTATAATATTTATAACTTTGACTTTTTCTTGTATTTATAAATGTATTTTATTGCTAAAATTGAAATATAAATGCGTTAGGATATTTAACAAATATAAATATATTATAAATAAAATACAATCAATAAATAGTTTTAACTAAACAATTTTTGTATATTTCTCATTTCTTAATTGGTTTTAAATATATAATATTATATTTAAATAAGATTTCTTGATCTTCAACTATTATATAATTAATGACTTGTTCATATTTTCCTTTGCGATTTTCTTTCTTTTCTGTAAAGAAAAAAAATGTAAAAAGGAAGATATTGCCTAGGGTTAGACCAACACTGAGTAATGGTTATTTATTCCATCGGAAAAATAAAATTCCTTTTCCTCTCAAATACATGTTTAAAATATACTCAAATAAAATAACAATCTGAATAAAATTAAATTCGAAAAATAATTAAAAATAAAGTCAATCTCTTAAAAATATAATTTGACGTAAATTTGGAGCATAAATTTTATAAAAATTAATCTTTATAAATCCGTTTTAATCTCACAAGTCTCTAAATAAGAATACACAAATCAGTAAAAATAACTCTAACCCAGTTCTTAAATTATTGAAATTTGCCTTGTGAACTTCACTTTGATCAATTGATCGTTGAAAAAACATAGAAAAAAAATGAAATTATTGAATTTTTCCTATGCAACAACTTCCTCTGATCAATTGATCCTTAAGAAAATGTTACAAAAAATGCTAACAATCAATATAATGATATTATTGTCAAAAACTATAATGAAATACTAAAGAATAAAATTTAGAGTTGATTTAGAGGATAATATGTGTGTTTATTTTTATATTAACAATTCACAGATTCCATAGATACGAATAATATCGTATTCATTTTCATTATTTAACAACCAGACAATAAAAATACTGATGTGCGTTGTATGACTAACATTAAATATGTTTATTTTATATAATTACAAAAGTTTTCCATAAACATCCATCTAATGGTCTCTCTTTTCCACAAGTTATTATTATTATTATTTGATCATAATCTTCCGTGCATTGGTCAGAAAAAAAAAAAAAAAATCATGGGTAAAAGCCGAAAACAATGGACCGTGAAGATTCATCGTGGGCCAAAGTTGACTGATCCAGATTCGTTACTACCACCATACTATGTAATTTGGAGCCCACCCAAATCCTAACCGAAAACGCCGAAATACCACAAAATAATTTTTTTTTCTTATTATATGATATATCAATGTATATCGAAACTAAGCACTTTCATTATTTTTTTTTAAAGGTATAAATATAAGCTTCGTGGTTAAAGAGTTTGATCTACACTTATAAAAATCGTATTTAAAATTTTCGAACGACTTCTAAAATAATTAATGTAAAGTTAACCATGATTCTTTATCAGATAATCATGTCAATTTGTTAGATTAGCATGAGTTTTTCACGTGTTCTTGACTTCTCACGATAATGATATCTCCATTTTGGTCTTGATGGGATTCATATATAACACGTCAGTTTTAAAGTTAATATTTACATCAACTTTCTGTGACAAATTTGAATACGATAAAGAAAGCAACTTTATTGCGATTCTAGTTCACATAACAACGAATCAGTTGTTAAAATAGCAGTGAACACCATAAGTTTCATACTCATACCTAAAAGTAATTTTCACATTTTCACATTGTTGAAAATAAATAATATTCTACTCCTTTACTTTAATGTATCATGCACTATTTCAAAGATAAGTAAATAACTAATGTTCGATGATATCACATGTGAAATAAGTTAAATAACTTCATTAATATCACATGTGAAATAAGTTAAATAACTTCCTTACAAGTTAATCGACCTATCAAAGAAAAAAGTATATCCCATTAAAATCAACTCAAGGAAGACATGTAACGCTTCAATTACTAAAATATTAACATAATTATATGTTAAATGTTAATATCAATCTTCTTTATAAAGTACCCGTCACAAAAGTCTACAGTCTTAACCTACTTGGGAAAAAAAAGTAATCGCTAAAAGTTTTCTATTAAAAAAATATTATAAATATCACTTTATCATGTTCACACCCAGTGGTACTCAACCCTCTACCTTTATTATTTACATATTCTCTAGAATAATTGGAAGTTTTCACAAACTTTCATTCTACCATCATGGAAAATCATCATTAGCAATCTAGTGGTAACATTTTTTCCTTGGTACAGACATAATTGTTATTAGGGTAAAATGTGTCATGCAAAACTTTAAATATATTATATATGTTGGTTGGAAAGATTCATGTGTTTTAAATTAATTATAATTATTTGTTATTATTACTATGTATTTAGAAACTTAAACATACAACTTTTATAATTAAAAGTAATTTTACTTAAATGTATAATTTAGAATTAAAAATAATCATAGATTAATTTACATATTAATTTATTAGTAACAAAAATCTTGATAATATTACCATTACTTTAAGGTTTTGGGTTAAGAGTGGTGTGAATCCTTATGTGTGAGTTAAATTCATATCTCATTGGTGTTGTGTCTCTCGGTGATCCTTGCAAGATCCAACATTTATCAATAAATTAATTATAGATTTTATTTACAATGGAGACTATTTTAGATATGTATAATTTTTAATTTATAAAATATATCTAAATTAATAAATATAATAACTAATTATTTTAATTTTTAAAATTAGTTATTATTTAATAATTTTTAGTTGTGTATTAATAAAAATTTAAAGTCATGTGTAAATTTTGAAGAAATCTAAATAAAAGTATTTAAATTTTGAAAGAAGTAAAAGTAATATGATTTTTTAAAAATATTTTTTGTTAATTTTATCCTAATAGAGTCCATATAAAATATAGAAGTTATGAATATAATAAGTATCATGTTATGAATGAATTCACATATAAGAAACCCAACATTATTCTTTATTACAAAATCTTAAAACAATTTTTTTTTAGTTTTTTTTTTATATATTACCCATTTCATGTAACACCTAATTAATTAGATTTAACTTCTCAATCACATCACTACATAAGATATAAAACATATATATCCTTTTATATATTAATATATATATATATATATATATATATATATATATATATATATATATATATAATTTAAATCCAATTTAAATCACCACAAAATTTTTTTTGAATAATTAGTCTGTATAGTGACTAATTTATAAATTAAAATTTATTAGCAACTAAAATAATTTCAAAAATTTATAATTGGTTTCTAAATTGGTAACTAAGAAAGTTTCTATTATTAATTGGTAGCTAATATTTTTAGTTATCAAGATTTTTCTTCAAAAATAAAAATATCTCTAATTAAGAAATTGATTTCTAAATTAGGCTTTAAACATATTTTTATCATTAAAATTAATCATTATTTAATAGTTTTCTTATAGTAAATAAGCATTCAAATTTTTAATACATATGATCATTCAATTAAAACAAATACTTTGCGAGATAATAAACACAATCTAAACTCAATTTTCAGAATAACAAATATTCGAACGGAGTACACTTCACTCATGCACCTGTCATACTAATCTCTACAATGGATTCGAGCGTTATAACATTAACTCCACTTGGCTCACATGTACAATAGAGTTAATCTTATATATCCTAGTTATAATGATTATATTTCAAATTAATATGTTTCTATAAAGATTTCTTTCTACTCTTATCACCTAAACTTCGTTCTCTATATGAATTATGAATATATGAGGTTGGTATATAATGACTTATACTCAAGACTCAAACTTAATACTTACACTATACTTACAATTGAAACAATTTTCCTTAGAATCACTTTGATTAATATCACAAGATAATATTCATATTTTTTATCTTAACACTTAAAAATATTACCAATATACTTATGAAAAGAAAATAAACAAGCATCAATTTTTTGCTGCATAAAAAGTAAAGGACAACAATTTGAAAGATGAGAAATAGGAAACATTAGAAGATAATAAGAAGATGATGATTTGAAAGACGAGAAATAAGAAACATTACAAAAGTGTTGGATCGTTAATTCTTTCAGGTTTATAATGGATCTGTTAAAAAAGTATTGTAAAAGACTTGTTTAAGAAAAACAACTTATTAAAACCTAATATTGAGGGAAGTAATTATTGTGAGTGAGTTAAACTGACTCCAAAAAGGAGAATCTGGTGCAAATGCAGGTGGATACTGGTGGTTAGGAGACACAAGGGACGGTGCAACCACAAGCCGACACGTGTCCTGTCATACCGCACTCTCATCTGGCGGCTCTGTCATATCCAACCGTGGGACCAACCTGTCAATGTTACTACTCTTTACTTTTCTGTGACAGCTTTTTATATGTCTTTTCATTGCTTACATCTCACATTCAAAAACAATGGTACATTGAATTGGTCGCATTTTTACTCCATAATTTTGTAGTTTAAATCTTATACTGAATCACAAAGATTGTCTATGATCTGACTTTTCTTTTTAAGAAAAAAAAAATGTTGACCTTAAATTTGTATTTTATTGAGTAGAGGTAATTCTCATTAAATTGGTGAGAAAGTGTCCATAAACACCGCCTCTCAGCTGCTGCTAAAACAAATATTAATGGCCAGACATATATATTTTTGTGCAATATATATACATGTAAGTTATACTTTATCCATACTTTATTGTAGTATTCATAGATTATTTTTGGGAAATAATGTCGGATAATATACTGATCTTTTCGACCTTAAAATCGAAAACTTCTTAGTTAACGGTCGGATAACACAGCAACATTATGTAATCTAAGACTAACAATGATACTTAACAAATCAAGACAATTATGATAATATAATTAGCGCGTTAATTATACGATCACAAAGTAATGTTTTTAATAACGATAAAGGAATAAATGAGTTTGCATGTCAAGCCAAGCCTAATAGTCTAATTATGTAAAAGCCCATGAAAGATTAGATAAATAAGCTAATAATCTCAATGCTTGGCTTTGGAAATATATATAATTTCCTCTAAGATCATAAACTCACACTCTCTCAAGACCATCAAATACTATCCCGATTCTCATAAAATAAAATACATTAAACACTCAAAAATTAAGATAGCAAACCCTCTTAAGATTACCGAATACTACTTGAATTATAAAGATCAAAACTAGAAAAAGAAGATGATACTTTGACAAAGTTTGACAAACTACTTATTTAAGTAAAAAAGTACTACTTTATTATTTCATTTTAATTAAAAAATAAAAAATTAATCTATTTTAATTTTGTTTATAGAAAATTTGTTAAGTTTGTCAAAAATAAAATGTCAAAAACTCATTTTTTACTAAAAATCAAGAGTATAAAATAGTTCTGAGACCACCTGAGCTGATGATAAAGTAGACGAGCTTTCATGTGAAAGATCACGTAGATGAAAGATGATAAGGTTAAAATTGTAAAACAGTTTTTATATTTGTAAATCTTCACTTATGAAATCACTTGAGTTAAGATGTACTCGACCTAAATATACTCGACTAAAACGACATCATATTGGTCAAATTATTGATAGTGGAAGAATGTGAGACAATGGCTAAAGCACATTATAGTATTAGCCACTTGCATCGGGTTTAATCATGTAAAAGCCCATAAACATGATGTAATTTAACTATGTTATATTGTTTAATAATATATGACGCACTTTGTTGACTTTGAGCTCAAAGTATCTTCAGTAAATATATTTCATTTGATTTTGGAGAGGCGAGTCAGTTTTCTTAAAATATAAAATAAAATTTTTAAAAAAAGTATTTTTATTCATACACTAATATATATATATATATATATATATATATATATATATATATATATATATATATATAAAATATATATAAAAAAAATATTTTATATATTTAATTATTAAAAAAAAAATAAGTTGTTTGTTTTTGGCATCTTTGGGTAGTAACTCTCTTCTTTTAAGCGTTTAAGTGAAAATTTATTTTGCTAAGAGAAATGAGAAATTTGGTAACCTAATTGGTTTTTGTTGAGCAAAAATATCACTAGATACTACTTATTAATATTGCCTACGATCCATTAGGCATATTTAAATTGCTAAGCGATTAATGCAGAAATTATGATAGCAAAACTCAACATTATTAGTAAAAACTTAATCTTTTTCTTTCCGTTTCAAAACAGTACTAGGCTTCATTTTTAATTGAATAAAAAACAAGTTTTCTCCTAATTCAAAAAACTTTATTCTCAATATTACTCAAAATATATTTGTTTTAAATCAATTGGATTCAAACATTCAACTTGTTAAATAACAACACATGCAACTTCTTAACAGAGTAATTGCTTATTTATGTCGTTTCTAAACCATAATCTCCTGTTAAATTTGTATCAGTTCACTGGTTGTCACAATCTTCACACCAATAAATTGACAAGTCCGATTTTAAACACAATAGACTTCTCTTCGAAAATAAACAGAGACACCCAAAATAAAGAACAACCTCAATGGTTCTATGATCTACTTTGCAATTCTTATCTTACAGCGCGTTGGGATGCAAAACCGCGACATCGTTAAAGTTTGATGCTCTAATTGGGTAGAAGCACTGTATTTGTTAGTCCAAACTAGTACAGGACTTTATTCATCTCCTAAATATACAAAAGAATAAAAACTTAGTTACTCAATAATATGGACTTAAAATTGTAAGACATACCGACTCAGTTAAATACTTTCCTAAATATGTCATGGTCCCACTTAGTTATTAAAAAGATTCAGCCAAACATACCCCTGCCCCAAAACAAAATACCAGTTCTACATGTTTCTAGTCGCATCCACCATTAACTGGATTTCAGGGTGATAGCGAAGTTCGACCACCCTCAGCTGATTCAACTGAAAGAATAATACCAGGAATGAGCAATACAAAGGAATAGCAGTCAATTATTTAGGAGTGCTTGAAGGGCACACAAGGATTATAGCGACGTTACTCGCCGATGTTGTTGATCAAAGATATAGTACCATTTTTAACTGTAACCAAAGATTCTACAATACTAAGTTGATTTAGAAATATTAAACTAACCAAATAAATAAAGAACTAGGAAGTTGTCACAACAACACAAGTTTCAGAGCTTTATCACTACTGCACTAAAATAATTTGCTGAAATTAAATTTAGTCCAGCCATGAAAAGGAACTACAATCAGTTTGCCCTTCCATCAGCTTTTCCATCAAAGACTGAAATCATTCGTCCGCAGGGGGAGATTGGCTGTATTATAAAAAATGAACACATAAACGATGAAGATACCAAACAGGAGAAAATAAGCAGTAATAACAAACTCTCAGAATATATGTTTACAAACCTGCGATATCTTTCATGCATGGGACTTTCAGGACCACCATAGTTAGGACTGTCCCTAGCATCAGGCACAGCATTTGGGCTCCTTCCATAACCATTGTAAGGGCTGGCATTCCCTTTTTCATTGGGACTTCCAGAGCCATGTCCATTTTCAGGGCTAGTCTTCCCAGTATCACGAGGACTACGGCTAGAACCACGACCATTTTGAGGACTTGTCCTCCCTCTTTCTTCAGGACTATGAGAAGGAGAAATGGCATGGTCAGTTCTCCCTCGCTCTTTGTGATAAGGACTGCGGCTGGAGTCCCGAACAGGATCAGAATCCTCCCTTTCTCTTCTATATGGACTGGGGCTTCTGCGCCCATATGCAGGGCTAGCTCGCTCCCTCCTAGGGGGGCTTCTGCTACGGCTTCGGTCACGGCCATAGTCAGGGCTGCCCCTCTCTCTCTGATATGGACTGGTCCCACGACCGTAATCAGGACTACCTCTTTCTCTCCTATAAGGACTAGGGGATCGTCTTCCATCACGGCTTCTATCACGTTGACGATCACGTCCTCTCTCAGGGCTATATCCATTTCTCCTATCATCATCATCTTTTACAGCAAATTCAACAGAAATAACTCGATCCAGTAACTTACTGTTTAGAAAAAGAAAAACTTTTATTAACAATGTTAATAAGCCAATTATAAAATATACTGGGAAGTTAAAATTAACAAGATAAACATCATTTATTCGTTAAACTAACTTGCTAAAGTATACAGATAAACAGAAAGACCGAGAAAAAATGTCAAATATCTTGTCAGTAATCATGCATTCACTAGAGGCTAATGACAGATTTGAAAGCAGAATTCTGCAACAAAAATGATTTTACCAAATACATTAAATTACCTCATATTTGTAGCTTCCAGTGCTCTGCTAGCATCATCTTCCGATTCATACTGAACAAAAGCAAAATTCCTTCTGATCCTAACACTGACTATCTTACCATATGGTTCAAAGTGCCTCTCCAAGTCCCTTGTTCTGGTATGGTATGTATCAAAATTAATTACAAACAAGGTCTTTGATGGCCTCCCATTAGCTGAGGGTCTTCTTGAACTAGATGGCCTTCTAACACCACGTTCATGCTGCAATACATTATGTGAATTGGTCATGAAAACATAATGGATCAAAACAACACTCTAACCCAAAGAGACTAATTATGTGTTACCTTTGTCCATTCCACACGGAGTCTTCGTCCCTTCCGACCAAATTCCACTCTATCAAGAGCACGAATAGCAGCCTCAGCATCTCTTTCATCTTCCATATAGATAAAAGCAAATCCTACAGATCATGTAAACTTTTCTCATTTAGGTACTAAATTAAACTTATCAAAAAACTGAAATGAGACGTTTCTGTCCATTACACCAATCAACAAACACTTGACGTCTGATGTGATAACGGGCCTTTCTGCCATGCACAATCAACACTGCTCGGAAATTAAAATTTTGGCAAACCTCCTTATTTTATAAACTAATTTGACCAATAGAATTAGCAACAGACCTTGATAAGTAAACAAATTGATGTCAAGAACAAGAACCCAAAAGTGTATGTCTCATGAGGGTCAATGGAAAATGAGTGCCTTCTCCATCATTCTGCTGCCTCTCCTGTGAGGTTGGCAATATTTCAACCTCGAAACATGTCCAAAAGAGGGCTGGGCAAAGGCACAAAAATTGAAAGGCAAATGTGACTGATGAATACGTGGAACAGGTGTGTCATTGCGGATCAAATTGAAGAATTCTTCATTAAAAGAAGATGTGCATCACAGGCAGGAAATGGATTTCGGACAAGCCCATCCATTAGCTTGGGAGAAAATGGATATGCCAAGATAATCCTGCGTCAAAGAAAACGTTGAGTATGGGGGTCGATGCTACCAAAAAAGATGATTTTTTTACTTAAAAATATCTTGATCCCCCACAAATGCTCAACCAGAAGCTGTACACCAAGGTCCAACTCCTGAAACAGAATCACCAGCAGACACCATGTAGTGTCTGAACCACAGGTTGTCAAAAGTGCTGCTCCCATGCTGCTGAGTGTCTTAAAGGTCTGATTGCAAAGGTGCAACTTGCGGATGTTTACTTACTCCCGTCTTGAACTTAATGTTAAGGTTGACAAATGATTGAGATACTTCTCCACTTGGCAAGTTAAACGTTTGAATTATAAATCAACCAATTGGTTATTATAAACATTTACTACCAGATAACAGGACAGTTTTCATTCTAGACCAAGTTACTCTTCCTGAGTTTGAATTTCTCTGGGGAATGTATAAATATAACACATAATTTACGTTTAATAACTGAATTGGAAAAATATAGTTATTAATTCACTACACAGTTCCCAACCACACGAAGCCACAATCAAATCTAAAACTCACGAAAAATAAATAGCTATCACACAATAAACTCAATGTTTAAAATTGCAATCTGCTCAAAGAAAATCCGTCTTCAAAACTTTCAAGATTTTATGCTATATATACACCTAAATGTTCATGTTTAACCTCAAATATTGACTCCAGGATAATCCCCATCCAATCCCAACGACAAAAAGAAATGGAAACTAATAACTCGTCCACCCTAACATATACAAAAGAGAATTAAAAAAGAAAAAACTTACCAGACTTCATATCCACCCTGTCAACCTTCCCATATCGTCTAAAAAGCCGCTCCAACTCTGACTGCCGGGCATCATATTCAAAATTTCCACAGAAAATAGGCTTCATTTTCCCTGAACGCAGGTTAAAAAAACACTCAAAGTCACCATGTGCAAACATGAATATGCATAAATAACAAAAAAACAAACAAAAATTACATGAATAATATTGTTATGCTGCAAGGGATGCAAGGCAATAATGAACCTAAACATTAGAACTTTCCACACCACCACATCCATCACTAAACCACGTGAATAATGAAAAGAAAACTTATGAATATATAGACACATAGAAAAGAACCTTCCGAAAATTTGAAACATAGGCTATTACATCTAAAATCTAAAAAAGAAAATTCAAAGGGATTAAATTTAATTAATGGAGAGAAAATGGACATACAAAGAGATAGAAAAGAAGCTTACTTTGTACAACAGAAAGGATTCAAACCCGATTGGTTGGCAAGAATCTCAAAGAACAGAGTGTAACAGTGGATCGAGAACTTGAATTTGGTTCCAGATCTCAGATCTTGGTTTTTCCTAAAAATTGAAAAAACCGAAAGAAATAACCTTGAGTGAGAGACGCAGAGGAAACATAAAATTTGGAGATGGAATCGAATGAATCGGAAAACAATGGATCACCTTGCATGAGAAAGATAAGTATTGGGCTGGAACCCTAAGCAGAGCAGAGAGTAACAGATATTTTTTTGGTTGACCAAGACAAAGATGCGGATCTCAGGAAAATACCTATATATAGAATCAATTTTTTTATTTCTGCCTAAATGCCCCTTATCTTTCTATGTTTTGCAAACTATTCCCTAATTTTACCCCTTTTATTCCCCCGACCACATAATAACTACGGGAAATTTGCAAATATTATTTTATGTCTACGTAGATTAGTTTTTTAAAATTTGATAAAGGAAAAAATAATTTACTTTAAAATTAAAAGCATAAATTATGCATTTGTTATTAAACTCTAAAAATATATCCCTTACGAAAGAATACTATTCTTAAACACGTTTACTAAAATTGATTCCTTAAATAATTAGCCAGATAGACTTTAGTATTTATATACATCTTTCATGTAATATTGATACATAGATTATTTTTTTTACCCCAGTAGCACGGTTGTGCCTTTTAATTTCCCAAACAGCACATTGTTCCTAATATATAACTCAATAACATGGTTTTAATTGTAGGTGAAAATTCGATCCCCTGGAACACGAATTCTACCTTACAAAATGTAATTTTTTTTTTATCCCAGTCAGAATTCGGTCCCCAAGGACTCGAATTCTGAACTGGGTTTTTTATTTTTTTTTCATTTTCTTTAAATAAATAAGAATTAAGATTTTTGATTTTTTTGAATAAAATATTTTTAAGAGTTAATTTTTCTTTTGTGAAAAATGTTACATTAGAGGTTAAAATTATTTTTTAAAAAAAATATATTTAATAATGTGTTTTTAGTTATTTTAGGTATTATTTGAAACAATGAAAAAATAAATAATTTTTTTGTCTTTTTGAAATTTGTTGATTTTAAAATAGATTTTGTATTGTGTAATAAGTTATTTTATGTGTAATTTGAAAATATTAAAGTAAATTTAATTTATTTTTTTTATAATTTGTGTAGTATTAATTATTTTTAATTGATGTTTATAAATATTGAAATTATAGTTATGTTTTAGTTTTGGATAATTTTTAAAATTTGTATATTATAAACATTGAAAATTTGTAAAAAATAATTTACAACCATTTCATTATTGGAATTTAAATAATTTTGTTACTTGTTTTTTGTTTATTTAAAATAAGTAATAATAAAAGATAATAAGAAAATATGTAGCATTGAATTGAATCAAGTATAAATTTATTGAACACAATTAAAAGTACAACATAAATTAAGTGGTTGATATGGATCATCTAAGTGCAGGATTATTAGGACAATGATTTCTTGTGTGTCCTTCAGTTCTACAATAGGAACACTTTCTAGATTGTTTTCCTTCCTTAATGTCCATCTCAGTCCTAATTCTACTTGATTTAGGATGACCCCTCTCACTTCTTTCTGTGGCAGGATGAGGCCAAACCTGTGGCCCTTGGTATGGTGGCCAATATTCTTCATGTCTTAACTCGCCAAATAAATTTTCATATACTTTCATGACGACATCCAACCTATAATGGGGACTTACAGAAGTTGTGATGTGCATGCTTGCAAGCTGCAATAACATGTGAACATGGTAGATGTATTTTTTGAAACTTTCCACAATCGCACCACCTTTCATCTAATCTGACTACAAATTTTCCTGCAGGACGTATTTCTCTAGGATTCACCATCTCCTCCACTGTGAATCTTGTGGTTTTTCTATCAAATTCAACGACGTGGTGCGTGTTTGACTTGGAGTCCGCATCTTGTAGGAAGTTGGTCACATATTCAGAGTACACATGACCAGCATTGACCATTGCAGTTATTTGCCTACCTCTTTTCGTGAAGTATGTGTTGCACCTGGTGTACGTGGCCAATACTATGGATGAAATTGGCAAATTCCTTATCTTCCTCAGGACAAAATTTATTGCTTCCAATGAGTAGTTCCTCTAATGTAACATTTTTCACAAAAGAAAATTAACTCTTAAAAATATTTTATTCAAAAAAATAAAAAATGTTAATTCTTATTTATTTAAAAAAAATGAAAAAAAAAACCTAGTTCAGAATTCGAGTCCCTAGGACCGAATTCTGACTGGGATACAAAAAAAAGAATTACATTTTGTAAGGTAGAATTCGTGTCCCAGGAGACCGAATTTTCACCTACAAATAAAACCATGCTATTGAGGTATATATTAGGAATTTGGGAAATTAAAAAGCAAAAACATGCTACTGCGGTAAAAAAATCACATAGATTATAGATTATAGATTATATATATATATATATATATATATATATATATATATATATATATATATAGTTGAAGTTTTAATAAGTTCTAAAAGATTATTAATAAATACACATATTTGCTTCTTGTATAAGCATGTAAATTAGTAGTTCACAATGAAAATCGAGTTTAATTTACACAGCTCAGTCAAATAATATTAAATATATTAATTTCAAACTTACAAAGTAAAATGAAATATATGTATCATTTTGGAATAAACATATCAAATAAGGAAAATAAATATGATAATTAATTTTAATGAAAAAATTATTCAAATTATATTTAATTTCACTGAGACTTATATTAAAACTCATAATTTAAAATTGAGTATTTAGGTTTACACAAAATATGAAATAAATTTAGCAACTAAAATATTTGATGAGAATTCAAGTTTGACATGCACAATCATAATAAACTAGAATTCAATAAATTGGTTTTAAAATATAAATTGAAAGAAATATTCAATATATTGGTTTGTAATAAAAAAAAAGAAAACAAATATTTAAACTAATTTGTATGCAAAACTCATTTCTATTGTACTTACTAACATTTATAAATAAATTAATACTTTACAACTAAATTGTTACTTTTGAAATATTTTTATAATTTGTAACAACTAAAATGTTTGCATGATAAATTAAGAGCTAAAGATGAGAATTTAAATTTGTCTTTGTTACCAATAAATAACTTTAATTGTTCTGAATGAAACTTAATTTTAAACCTCCGATTTAAATAAAATTCACACTGAATTGAAAATCCAGATTCTAGCGAGCAATTATAAGATGGGAATAAAAAATGTTTAAGTGTAAAAATCTATATAATAATATTATAAGTTATAAGATATTAAAAAAGTTATTATTAAAAATACTTAAAAATTAATAAAATTGTATGAATTTTTAGAAAATATTTAAAATTATAAGAGTTACTAAAAAATGAAAATATTTGAATAAAAATAAGTAAATTTAACATCTTAATAACTAAGTTTTAATTTAACTTCATGTATTCCTGTTTCTTACTTAGTATTTCTGGTTGTGAATTTAAAAAACAAGTTCAAAACTAAATTTTGTTTATTAGTAAACAAAATATGAAGATTCGTTTATTAATTTAACTGATTATTTGATAACACATTTATATGTCTGTTTAAATTAACGTAAAATACCTTAAATATTCTCTTACACACAACAATTTTGTTTATCATGATTAAAATTTGTGTTTTTTATGTGATAAACAAACTCAATTAAATGTATAAAACTTTGTTGTTTATTTAGATAAATCCCATTTATCATAATAAAAGACAGTAAGATTTATTTATATAATTTAAAAGCCTAATATATCTTATTTTTCTTACAAAATTATATTTTTATGTTTTTCTACCATCTACTCTAACCTTTGTTATTTTGTTTTACTAGATTTTGAACTAAAGTGTGCGTAAATATATATCTATTTATTTTATTATTAAAAATATATAATATAATATAATTTTCCGTACAAGAAAAAATATTTTAACAAAGTTTATTTTTACATTACTCAATGATAAAATTTCTGCTGAGTTATTTTCTTAGGTCCTAATTTCCCACACTAAATCATTATTAGAAGATGTATTTGTTGGAATTTTACGAATCTTCAAAAATGGCAATAGTATTTAATGAAGTTTTTAAAACTTTTATTAAGTTGTACGATTTTAAAACTCTGATTTATTACCGTAAGTTTTGAAACTTTCTTTAACATATCACGAGTTTAAGAACATCCGTAAAATATTACTTTTCAAACTTTCATTAACGTGTACATGCTAGAATTAATTTAAAAATAATAACTTTATAAATTTAAATATAACATTTTAAAACAATTTTATAAAAAAGTAAATAAATATTTTTATTTAAAATTAAAAAAAAAAATTCAATGTAAAATAAAAATTTAAATAAATTTAATCTTGTTAAAAATATCAATTTTAATAAAAATATCATAATAACATTTATATAAAATTTAAATTTGATCTCAATTTGAAAAGAGATGAAATTGTTAAAGTTTAAAAAAATAAAAAGATTGTGACTCAAGTGAGACAAAATAATAAATACAGAGACTAAATAGAGATTTTTCACATGACATTTGTGCCAGCAATAACACTTAACATTGTCAGTGTCATGTCATTCTGTCTTTGCCATGTGATGGAACCTCTCATTTAATACTTGACAATTTTTAAAAACAATAAAAGAAAATCATGAAGTTTTGATGCTAACACGTGACACATCAATTAATGTTGTTAGTAATATATCAACAAAAGTATCAAATTACAACACATTTTAAAACATGACTACCAAATTGAGACTAAAAATAATGTCATGACTTAATTAACATTTTTGGACAAAAAGACCAAGAAATAGTTTAAACCTTTCATTTATAATAACACAATGTCCTTTTCATTATTATCTTTTTATTTTTATTATTTATTTTTCTCTCAATGATATATATATTTTTTATTCTTTTATTTACGTTTAATAATATATTAATTTTTTTATAATTACTTATACCTATATATGAGATTTTTTTTTTCCGGTGTCATATTTGTTTTCCAATTTTATACTTTAAATACATTTTTCTTTTAAATTGAAAGAACTATTTTACCAATTTTATTATTTAAGTCTTTAATATAAATAAAAGGTTAGGGGTTTTGCTCTTTGGCTAGTGTTTGTTTTATTGTGAAATAGTACTTAGGTGATATTTCTTTTTAATTATTTTGTTTTTGTGATTTTATTGATTATATTGTAGTTCATTTAGGATGTTAAAGTGAGTTAACTTGACTTATCACTGTTTGAACTAAAAAAATGTTTGCTCAAATTGGTTCACTTTCTAGTGAGTCAAAAATTTTAATCTAGCTCGACTCACCACGAGTTACTGGTTAGCGGGTTGACTTATTTACAAATATTTTACTTTTCAAATTTATTTATATATGAATGATTTACGTAAACTCATGAGAGCCTAGTCAACTTGATTATAAACTCGTAAGAGTTCAATTTAGATAAATAAATACTAAAATATTTATAAAAATTACAATAATTTATTATTATATGATATCATAAATAATTTTTATATTTTTATTGAAATATTATTATTATTAGTTGATCATATTATATATTTTTTTTATATTTTCTTAACTATTTTTCTTATAATAATTTTAATTATATAATATATATATATATATATATATATATATATATATATATATATATATATATATATAATATATTATATATTTTATATTTTACAAAAAAAATGTATAAACGTTGACATCCACAAACTAACTTTGAGGCCCAAATGGTCAACAACATAAATCCTAAACTCAAACACAAAGACTATCTATCCTTACGAGTCACCGCAGTAGGAAGGCAACACATGAAGATCCACAAAACAAACCACCAACACAACAATGACGATGACTGACAATGACATTGGCACCAAATGAGAGACAAAGACAATACAATAACGAGATGAATTCACAAAAGGCGAAGGAAGCAAAAACCAGGAAAACCAAGTTTATAACCCTAATATGATAAGTGAGCCATAACATGATATTGTTTTATGGAAAAAAACAAATCTTGTCAAAACTCACCAAATCGAAAGCAAACCCTTAAGTTCAACAGATTCCACCTCCGATCCCACAATTCTATTCCAAGATTGAGTTTGCTTTCGAGTAAACTTAGAAGCATTGGGTGAACATGTAAAATTGTCCAAGTTAACGAGTTAACTCGCGAGTTTATTATACTACAATAAAAGTGGATTGACTCAATCAAGTTTTTTTAGTAGTATAATCAAAGTCTTTACCAAATCAATATTCTCCAAATATTATTATAAAAATAATAGTTAAAAATTAAAGTATTAACATATATAATCAGACAAACAAGTAAATAAACATCAAAACTATTCAAAATATTATTGATTGTAGTACTTAAAAATATCAAATTGTGAATCTATATAATTAGAAGTATTAAGTATTTTTGATGAAAAACTTATAAAAATGACAAAAATACTACAAAATGTTGTTGTTGGTGGGTTATAGGTGAATATACCTTCAACCTGACTCAAATCCGTTTATGTGACGATCAAAACTAAAGGTTTTTGGAGATGATATTATTCTTTTATGTGTGAATTGAAGTGGTCTCTTATTAATAATACATAGCTCCGTTAATCCTTCCTTAAAGTATCCATCACTTGCACAATAATTTGTAATTTATTTACTTATATTTAGTCTTTAAAAAATATTCGGTTAATTAGCCCAACTATAGTAAATTAAATGTAAATAATTATAACCATATTCGATATGTAGTTTTTTTATTCTTATTTATTATGATGCAAATTTACATTGATATTTTTAATTGTTTTAATTTATGTAATAATTTTATGAGATAATCTCTGTTTCATTAATACATTCTAAATCACTTAGTTTATTATAAAAATGCCAATAAATTTATGTAACTTATTATGTTTTCAAATATTTCATCTAATTGAAAAGATTTACTCATTCACAAAATGTCTATTTGAAAAAAAAAAACAATTAATCCGACACAATCTTCCGTTTCCTTTTTTAACAAATTGGAAAAAGTTAGATAAAAAGATGCTAAAAATTGAAAAATGATGCTTTTGACAAAACTAACCAAAAGTTCAAAATGATAAATAAAAACATAATTCATTATTGAATAATTTTTAATATTATGGCAGTTAAATATTTTATATACTTATAACTTTCTATTTTTTAATTTTTTTATACACTAATTCTTTTATAAATTTCAAGTAATATTTCATTGTTCATTGTAATTTAAAACAGTTATCCTTTCTAGACAAACAAATACTTATTGAAAAAAAAACAATTGAATAATTAAAACAATAATAAATGTTGTGTAATATTAAATCAATAATTTTAAAAAACGTGTAACAATAAAAACACAATGGAAAAACTTTAAGTAATATGTTCAAAAAGTATAAGTAGACAAAAAAACACCTTATCAAACACAAATAAAATAACTTTATCAAATAATTTCATTGATAATATAAACTAACTGCTTTACCATATACGCCCATAAAAGATATGATGTACAACCATGGTCTTTTTATACCTATAGTTTTTTTTTTTTGTTTCTAAATTGTCCAAAGTGGTTTGCTTTTGAAACTTGGACAATCCAGTAAAAATGAAAAATATAAATGGGCTTGCTCTATGTTCCTCCATTTATGAATTCATATAAGGCCCATAAGAAGATACCAATGATTGTATCCCTCACTAAACTCTTGACTAGGCCACTGATCCAGTCACCAGAAGAATCTTTCCCTACAAGGTCCCTAAACCTCAAATTTCCTGTGTCGCATAACAATGCATATATCACACCCTTCATGTGACCTTTTCCTATCACACCCACAACCCTTTTACTGTTATTCACAGCTTTGCTTCTCTTCAATGACCATGCAAGATACTGCACCAAAAATAATACACCATTCATACTTGCATTTGCATATGAAAGGATACTAAAAGTGTAACATAACATCTTAGTTAAGCGCATGAAACCAATTTTTCGGATATGACATTTAAAAAACAAACATATTTATGTTAGTCTTTGAAGGAAAAAACATGCAAGTGAAACAGGAAAAAGAAACACTTACTGTATCTCGTTCGTGTATCAGAGGTGACAATAAGGAAGGATATGAAAAACTCAACTGCTCATAAAGTTGTAATTTATCATCATCCGAACTTGCTTCCTGCAACTACCATTATTTCAGTCTATAGTTTTTCAAATAATTTCTATATGGCAAACCTTGACGTATATTTGTGTGATTGAATATCATAATGAACCATGCATATTTCTCTCTTACAGACATATACATACACACTTTTTTTTTTCTCTTTTTCCTAGTTCTGCACAATTTTTTTTTTCGCATGAATTGTACACTTCCCACTCTACAAAATCTTGCTCATAATCATCATTGCTCATATATCAATCCAATCATAAGATGAGCAATGACTCAGTTTTTCATTTAAATTGAAGAAATGAAATAATGCATAAACGATTCACCACATGTCTGTGAATCCCTCGACAAACTATAAAACCAAAATCAAAGGAATACATAGATCATTTAGACATTCCTAAAATAGCTTGTTCTTACATCAAATATTATTTCAATAAGATGGTTAGCTATCTGCAAGAACAATGTCAAAGTCCCTTTTTTTCTCCCATTCCTTAATATTCATTATATAGAAGCTAGAGATTTAGCATGGAAAAAAATAATATAAACTAAACTTGTAGTATCTTGATCAAACAAACTAACCTTTAGCTTATTTACAGAAATGTTTGATGAAAATGCTATCCCACGAAAAATTGATAACACTAAACTTAGTTTCTCATTCCATTTCATAGCCTTCCATGCTCTTTGAAGCTGCAAAACAGATAATAAACAAGGAAAAATGATTTTTTAATCATAAATTCCATCATATAAATCTGTCTAACTCCTTTTTTTACGTGGTTTGAAATCAATACATCAAGTTTAATTGAGGGAGAGGATGAGTGTATACACATAACACTTAGTTGTATCATTAAAGAATTATCTTTCACTAATTATCAAGTTAGCCTCATTGTGAAGATATAACTTTTTGATGGGTTTATATATATTTTCATATATAATATGGTTATGGTCATAAGCATGTTTATGGATATTGAGAGATTGTGGTTCTATATGGTTATATGACATTAGTCTTACACATATAAAACCTTAGACACCACTTTTACACCAAAATCTTAAGGCAATGTTGTTATGGGTCTTTATTCTTATATAGTGTTTAACTTTGTCTATTATATCCAATGTGAGACTTTTTGACTCACACTTGGACTATTCCCAACACTTTTGCACCCAACCCAACTAACATAAATACTTATCAAGCTTTCATGTGTTAATGCAAGTTATGACCGATAGAAAATCTGAAGTTACATACCGTTATTTCAATTGGTCGATCTCCTAAAACTATTTGTGCACCAACTTCTTCGGAAACCTTTCGGGCTGCACGAAACTACATTATAGATATTACATTTATTAAAAGACTTTCTACTTCCATGTACTAGAAATCTATAGTACTTTGAAACTACCTCATCACCGAAAGGGCGATTAATATCCGAAGAAATCTTTGATGAAAAGGCAGCCAAAAGTAATCGCAACGCTAATGCAGTTTGACCACCTGATATTTAGATAAACAGTAAATAAGTTTTTTTTTATAGATATTATAAGAGATAAAAATTGTGAAGTTACCTAGGTTTATGCTACGACCAACAGCTCCAAAAAAACCGGTGCCACTCAAGGAAAACATGTTAGAACGCAATTGTTTCCTAGGCTCTTCATCGTCAGAAACATACATGATCCCAGCTCTGGAAATGAGATCTGTAACAATTGAAGTTAAGATGTGGAATAAACAATGTGGATAGTATAAGTTGAAAAAGAAAACCCTGTACATTCGATTTTGGAAAAAGATAAGAAAGGGAAAAGGAAAAATATGAGATACAATATTATATTTGTCAAGTTAAGTTTTACATCAGTACAGTTCCAGTAATAACCAATATAGTGTATACTCATGGTATCTCTGAGAAATTATTTGCAAATTCATTTGTGACCTTTTATTATTCATTTTCATTCCATCTTCTCTTTGCACTCGCAATTTTGTCATTCTTTTCTAGTACATGTAATGTTGTCACGTTTCACGTTTTCTTCCGGTTGTAGTATACATTTTCCACTCATGTTTTTGTCTTTCTTACCTCACATCCGATTCATCGATCACAATATTAGATTCTCACTCCCCAACTACTTTGAGAGGATTTATACTTCATTCATAGTTCACTCTTCATTTCTTACAAATTGATCTTTGCTTCATATGTTGTCAATCTTTTACGGATACTCTCATTATTAACTCTTAATTTTCTTAAATTTCCCTACACCATGTTTCAAGATCTAAGCCATTTTTGTGTGTTATTATTATAGAGAGTTTGATTCTCATAAATATGAACATATGTAGATACTAATTTTTCAACATAATTTCTCCATCCATGGAGAATTTAAAAAACATGATATTTTTTAAAATCTTTATTAATTGTGTTGTGATCTTTCAACTTTCGAACAGTTAACATTTTCTTTTAAAATAATGAATTTGAACATAACAATTAAAAGTTGTTACAGTGTTTAAATTAATTACATGTTATAAGATAACCAACACGCCACTATGTTATTAACTTAAAAAAACTACACACAAAACAAGACTATGATTAATTCGCCACTAGAAACGGTTCCCGGAGCTGTGGAACTACAGGCCCACAGAGTCACGCATACACCATTCCCCATCAAGAGATGCCTTAATTGTTGAGACACGATGAATGATTTCCATGAAAGATAATGAAGCAGGAATATGATAACAGCAGTGGTTGTAGTTACCTGCTTCTGCAGAGCTCTACAACAACATTATCAGGCCTCAAAGCGCGCACCACGCGTTGTACCTCCATAGCCGAATCCTTGGAAACATGGGAAGTTCCTATCAGCCAAATGAATTCAGGTTCCACGAATTCGGTCCTCCAAGAAGGGACTGGGCCAAACCTCTTCTTCTGGACCAAGACCAAGCTCCCATTGTCGGCTAAGTCCAGCAACTCGGGGTGAGATTCGGCTATGGCGGCTCTGGACTCCTCCGAAATCTCTCGCCTGTAATCAAAATCTGGGGGTGGGGGTTTCACGGAAACCTTGAAGGGTTTCAGAGGTGTTGTTGAGAGGGAAAATGGGTTGCTCCTGAAAACTGGGAAGATTGACTTCATCGCAGTTGAGGAGTGGAGTTCGTGGAAGAGAAGCAATTTCCAAGTGATGACGATAAGAGCAGCTTGTGGAGGTGAATTTCGATGAAGGCTATTGATATGTATTCCCCATTTTGCTTCTTAATTTTTTTTTTTTTACTTTAATTTATGAAATATAAAATTTTATTATTTTTGTTTTAGTTGAACAAAATTTGATATAAATTCATACACACATCATTAGAACAACATATATGATATATAACAACTTTATGTTATATACTTTTTATGTTACTTGTCATTTAAAAATAAACTTCAATATTAAGGATTAAAATGATGAAATAAATACATTATACAGATAATTTAATTATTTATTATCAAACTATTTTTATTATATTTTAAATAAGTTAGAACATTTATAAACAAGAATTTTAACAAATACATAATTTATAATTTATTAATTTATTCCGAATTATAAATTAATTAAAAATTGTAAAATTAGTTAAATTTACTTTATGGTTGATTTCATCAAATAAAGAGTTGTAGTTTTTAAATTATACTATATTGTAATTATAATATACTATGCAAAGATTTAAATATAATTTGAAGTAATAACATTAAACAAGATTGATATGATAAGATCCACTCTCTGTCTTAAAAGTTTTGGGTCTAGTTTATTAGAGGGACAAAGGTCAATCCACTTGTTTTTTCAGGACCCCTCTCAACTGTCCACATACTTCCGATTTTGTGTCATCCACCCAAACAGTTTACTTACCTTTCTCCTCTTCTGAGACATGAGTTCAGCTAGGACTTAAGTTTCTTCTTCCTCTGAACTTACTGAACGTTCTTCTTCCTCCGAGGAAGTAGAGCTCTAAATATCTATCCTTTCGTTTCTTTTCTGTTTGGTTGCTCTGGTGCCACGTGAGTCTCAATTATGGTCTCATTTTCGTCTCCCTTGGTTCTGTTTTTCAGCTCCTTAAGTTGTTCCTGGTCATGGTGCTCCTTCCGCTACGAGATTCTTTCTCTTTAAGTTGTCTTTCAGTCAAGAGCTAAGGGAAGCTAGAATTCAAAAGCTTTTACATTGGTGTTTTTGCTGATTTTTGCTTGATATTGGGTGTTGATTTATACTAAACTGATGATAGCATGGAATGAAATCAATTGCATGTTTGTTTTCCATTGGTTTTTGGGCTTTGCATGTGTTAGTGCAGGTGGGAATCTGTTGTTCTCGCCTAAGCGAGGGATTTTTTTTCCAAACGAGAAGTTTTCGCCTAAGCGAGAATAGTAGAAACTCGTCCCTGCTCTCCGCCTCGAGTTGTCGCCTAAGGGAAGGCCTTTCGCCTGAGCGAGAGTAATCTCGCCTGAGTGAGATGAGTTAGCTTAAGCGAAAACTCGTGGTGCTCTCTGTTTGCAATCTCCCCTAGACGAGAGTTTCTGACTTGAGCGAGAGACTCTTGTCGTTTGAGCGAGAGAATCTTGTCGCTTGAGTGAAATACTCTTGTCGCTTGAGCGAGGGCTCTTTAGCTTAAGCGAGATTGACAACAAAATAATTTCAATTACTTGGTTGCTTCCATGATTTTGAGTGATTTACCTTAAAGCATGAAGTACAATGCCATGTATGTTTTATGTGATATAATGGGACTGAGATTTTTATTGTGCTTGGTATGAAATAAATCATGAATTGGTTGGTTGGTTGGTTGTGCATTGGCATGAGATTTTGATGTTTTGAGATAACATGTGGATTTGGTGTGAGAAACATGGATATGGTATGAGTTAGACGTAATTCCATGAGACTCTTGGCAAGATTTCATAGTGGTGTTGTAGTATATATAATCACATAAGGATTCAAGTAAAGTTGCATCTTGAAACTCTAAAGAACCGGTCATACTCACATAGAGTAGACTAATTTAAGTGGTGAGAGTAGCAAAAGGTCCTAGTCTTTGGCAGGATAATGGCCTTACATGATTATGGACTAACCTTGTGCATGGTAGGGTGAGACCCATCGATAATGGTTTTGCAAAGCATTACAAGTCACCACAAGTACAAATATCCAATGAATCCGATCTTTTTATATTTATCCGGATAATTGAGTCAGAGGGTCTTTATTGTTTGCCATCACATCACATGTCTTGTGTGCTTACTGAAATATCTGTTTAAAATATGCTTGTTTATATATATGATGAAAAATTATTTGTATCACTAGCTTACCCTTTCTTATTGTGTTTATTTCTTGTTTGGTTTACCTTTTTGTGATGATCACCACATCTTTGGTGTGAGCAGATTTGGAAATTCCTGTTGATAACCATGGTGATGAAGAACATGTTGAGTCTATTGAAGAACATTTCTTTTTTAATTGTAATTCCTTTCTTTAGGAGCGGTTTCATGTTCAACTGTTTATGTTTAAGGTGTTTGATGACATTGTTTTGTGCCTTAGTACCCACTCCTAATTTAGTATATATGGGATAATTGTAATAACTAATCCTCTATAATTCATGTCTCGTGTTATGATTATCTATAATTGTGTGATGCTTCATCTACTATAATTATTTTATTAAACTGGGATCTCACATATATAAATGGAATTTGTAAATATTTATTATTTTCATATATTTTAGTCGAGACACATACATAAGTGCATTTTAACCACCACAAAAAATAATTAAATAACAATTAAATTTAAAAATACAAAATAATTAATCATTATGTGGACTAAATTAAATATCGTTTTATAAACTAAAAATTATTAGTATGTAAAATAATCTTTATTATTTAAAAAAATTGTAATTAGTTTGTGAATTATAATCTAAATTGATATATAATATTAGCTAAGTTTTAGTTATAACTAGTTACTTTTGTTTTTCTTATTAAAAGTGTGTTGAGTAAAGATATCATGAATTGTGGTGATGAAAATAGTTTCTTAATCATTTTACTTGATGACAATGAAATTATCGAAGAAGATGAGAAACCCTTTATTCAAAATGTTGTTAATAAAAGTAATAAAAGTCATCCATCATTTTAAATTGTCTCTAATATCATTTTGTATAAACAAAAAAACTCACATGTTTTAATTTGTGAAGACAAGTAAACAAGATGATAAGACAAAATAACATTCATGCCATCTAGTTAATAGAAGAAATAAGCAACGAAAACTCATATGAAAAATATAAACATTTTGAGTACTTAATGGACTAAAATATTTATTAAGAACTCAAATAAATATACCTAAATTTATCATATACTTAAAACTCAAATAAACCTTTTGAAAAAACTTAGATCATCCAAAATGAAAGTACTTGTTAAATACACAATACTAGTGTGTTTGGATAGCATGGCGGAAACACAATCTGCACTTATTTGCAAAGGAAGTTAGATTTTCAATGTTAAAATGCATGTAAAACAAGATGTTTTTGTTTAAAAAACATTATTCATTTTGCATGTGTACGAAGGTTTACGTTGTGTTTATTTGAAGGGATTTACTAAAGGATTAGAGAGACATGATTTGAGGGTAAGTTAGGTGGTCACTTATAAGGATTTGAGAGAGAGTGAAAGGAAAGAATAAGGGAATTTCCTTATTTTTGCATCTATACTCATGTGAGATGATTTGAGGAATATTACAACTATGCTCTCAATTCATTTCCCCTTTCCTTAATTCACTAATAATATTGCATAATTATGATAATAATATAAAAATATAGCTTTTAAAATTACGCTTACAACAATCACTATAAGAAATATTACTATAATTTAAACAAATAATTCGTAGATAATAGACAATTTTCGTAGATAATTTGATGTTATTTATGAATTACGTACGAAACAGATTTCGTAAGTAATTAACTTGTAGGTAACTTTATCTAAGAAATGTGTATTCATAGGTAATTCTATCTACGAAAATAGTTGTAGGAAATAACTCAAGTTACCTACGTAAACCTTCATAGGTAAGTTAAAGAAGTAAATATATTGTGTTTTATTACTTTTATTAAAAAAAAGTTCTTAATTTATTCATTTAAATAAGTTTTATAAAATAAATCTAACTCATTTAAACATAATTTTAGACTACTTTCAATGTCAAGGGTAATTTGGTAATCTTCCATTAAATTTAATTTTTAATCTATCAGATCAATCAAATCACTCACCAACTTTCACAAACTTTACTTTTAAATTCACTCACTTTCACATCTAAACCCCTTAAAAAGAACAATCCAAATTGCATCCTCTAATCTACTCAAATTCATCGTCTCCCTCTCTCCCAAATAAAATATTCACAAGTGAACACACCCTTATGCTATGTCTAGATTGGAGTGTGGATTTGAGGGAGTGAATTTACGTTGATTTGTAGGTAAAGATGAGATTGTTTGAACTAAGGGAGAGATAATATGATTTCAGTGGATATGAGTGAAAAGTTTATAAAAATTTGTATATTATGTGATTGATAAAATTTAATAAATTATAAATTTTAATAGAATAAATTGTATAATTACCATTTTACCCTTCAATGGAAATAGAAAAAAATGATATTAAAATAAAATTAAAAATGTTATTTAAAATTAAAAAAATATAATTTATTGATATTATAATTAATAACCTGAAATAATTTATAATATAGACTATTTAATTTATATCTCCACATTTATTTAAATTTATTTTATTTAATATAAAATGCATTTATTTGAATAATAATAATAATATTGTTATTATTATTATATAATACTAATTATTATAATTATTATTAATATTAAAAGAAATAATAATTATATATATATATATATATATATATATATATATATAAATTA
>Ga0214543_1000298_pt1 | contig 77953 bp, 31 predicted proteins | sample CNSS2metaG_FD_160094 | JGI IMG/M metagenome (GOLD analysis project Ga0214543, IMG submission 160094) | Root nodule microbial communities from cowpea collected in UCLA plant growth center, Los Angeles, California, USA - CNSS2 | ecosystem: Host-associated > Plants > Roots > Nodule | place: USA... | reverse complement strand
TATTTGTGACAATAAACTTTAATTTGTCACTATCAGTCACAAAAATTACACTATCACAAACTCCGTAATAATAATAATAATAATAATAATAATAATAATAATAATAATAATAATAATAATAATAATAATAATAATAATAATAATAATAATAATAATAATAATAATAATAATAATAATATTTGATAACTATAATAATAATAATAATAATAATAATAATAATAATAATAATAATAATAATAATATTTGATAACTATTGTTAGTGACCGATTCATTGTAGAATATTTTAGTGACTAATTTAGAAACCAATTATAATTTTTTGAAACTATTTTAGTTACCAATAATTTTTAGTTTATAAATTTGTATATAAATTGGTCATTATAGTGGGTAATTATTTTTTGTCACTAAAATTTGTCATTATTAAAAAATTTTCTTGTACACTTGGATTTTCCAACAATTTTTCCCTCACGTGTGAGTCCCTTCACATTCAAACTTTCCCTTTCAGTTAAACATGAGTACCCCTTACTTGTATCATCATTTATCTCAACGAGACACGTTTGTCTGACCCTCTGTCAGAAAAACTTCGATACATGAACTCATATAAGTCTGTTACCAAGATGAACCTTCGATTCTGATATCACTAATTGGTCTTTCAATAGAAATTCATTAGGAAGATACAACATCAATAAGACATGAATCCAACATACACTAAGAGATTGACATCATCTCTAATCCAAAACCTTAAAATTTTGGTTCAAACATACTCTTAAAGTGTTCGATATTTGACCCACTTTGTTTATGAAAGCTAATCGCATTCTTGTAGTATTTTGAATGATTTTTTTCATCTTGATATGAGTGTACCAGTGTAATGTGTGGTGTATATTGTTCAGAATATGATATGTATGTATGTTATATATGAATCATGTGTACGATACTTAGAAGTAAATTACGTCACTTTTACATATTTGTCTATACTAGTATTTTGGAACTTTATGTTCCGATGTTGTTTATTATAGAATATACAAATAGTGTGTACGATTATGTGTATTTTATAATATTATCAACCATCATAGACATAATAAATTGAGGGAATTATATTGTATGTTTATCTATGTGAAGAGTTAATTTTGTTTTAGTTGTCCTAAATGTTATTCATTACTCTATATTAAGAGTTTAATCACTTTTAAACATTAAAAGCTCTGGTATAAACACTAAAATTCACTCTTTTTATACTAAAATTCACTCTTTTTAAAATAAGCATTAAAAGTGACTATTTTAAAAAGAAGTTTCAAAATGATTAATATATAAAATTAGAACTAAAAAGTTATACAAGATGGTACACTTTGTTCATCCTTAAGAAGGAGAAATCAATCAAATCATGTACCTTCAAGTTAGTGAGATCTGAACTTTGAGAGTCTTTGTACTTTCCATATTATCAATCCTTAAATGATTTAATATTTTGAAAGATAAACTAATAATACAACATTTTTATTTTTTCATGTAAATCAATACCTCACAAGTAGTTAGACACACAAATAGAGTTAGGTTCCAACTTGCAGAAATCCATCATAAGATGTGGTTTTTAAAAGGGAGATTTAGCATGAAGCCTTGGCATCATCATAGTCTGCTAAAAAAAAGTGTTGCAAAGAGAAAGTGGAGCACATATAATATGAGAACAAGAAATCCACTACAAAATAAATTACAAAATTCACACAGTAACTGCACCCTTTATGGCCAATCATGACCCCTTTGGATCATGTTCCTTCAACCACATCCTTGATCTATTACACCAAAATTATCATGGAAAGCAATACCAATTACAGTTTAATCTTTTCTCAATGCAGAAAGCCAAAAAGAAAAAAATTATTTCATGCTTTCATGCAAATGTATTAGCTAGGAATTCAAGGAAATATGATTACTATCAAGTAGGAAAACAAGGAAATATGATTACTATCAAGTAGGAAAACAAAGGAATGTCTTAGTCTTTATTGTTAGAAGTGAGTATTAAGTGAATTGGTTTTATCTTTAGTTGACGTGAGACTTCCAATACACCCTTTCATAACTTGACTTTGATATCATTAGAAGTGAGTTTTAAGTCCAACTCAATTTTACAAAACTGACTTATAAGATAAGGATTACACTCACTTTATATATTTTTAAATTATCTTATCTCTAATCGATGTAACACTTCTCACCGTTAAAGAATACAAAATATCTACATTCTGAAATACTTGAGTACTTTTAAAATCCGTGTACATATATAGAGAACATATAGTTAATTAATCTTAAATTTTAGATATTACGTACTTTGTAAATCCTCCTTATCAGTTTTATTTTGTAGGCAAGTGGGGGACAAAAAGTATGAAAGAGGGGAGGTTAGCTGTTATACATTCATACATGATAGACAAGTGATAAACAGAACTCAAATTATGCCAACACAACACCCTTTTCACGAGTTACATCCTTAATTTTCCTATTTTTCAATTACAGTATGTCAGTTTTTTCTTTAAATATTTATTTTGGACCAATATGTCATGTCCGGTTTTACATTTTAAAAAAGTTATTACAATTGATAATTATTTATACACGTTATACTTAAGTATTGATTTTCTTTATTTATAGCCGCGTATTAGAGGTACATATGACAAGGAAAAAGCGTAGCCACACACTATTGCAAGAAAAATGATAAATGGACAATTTCTTGTGATTCATATTCATTTTAGACCTTAACTTTGTTTATTTCTTGAGACATAATATATTGGTTAAATTAGTGTAATATGTTTTGGTTAAATTAATATAATGATTAGTTAAATTCATGTTTAAATTAATATGTTCACTGTATATGTAATTATTAAAAGGTTTTTGTGAAATTCATAATTATCACTAAACTTGTGATAATATAAATAATCAATTATCAATACATTTGTATATATATGGTCTAAATCTAATTGGTTTAATAATTCAAATTTTCAGATGAGGATATCAGTTGCAACTCTAAATGATTATTTGGTCTTCCGGTGCAACTCTAAATGATTGAGTGAACATGATGGAGACACATGACATCTTAAAATTTCCTTTAAGATCAACACTATAGTTAAATAAGTGCAATGATTTGGTTATGCTTAAATTAGTACAATTGTTAGTTAAATTCGTCTCTAAAACAATATAAAAGGCTTTTTAGATTTGATACTCAAGATTAATTATATTTGCTAAGAGTATGATATAGGAGTGGAAAATGTAAATTTACAAGGCACAAACTATCTATCTAAGAGTGCATTGTTGTGATTGAAATCCCAAAATCAATCACTATTTCAATTTGAATAAATACATCGAGATATAGAGCACATATCTTAATAATGATGGACTTCAAACTAATAAATGTTGGTTCTTAAGTGATTATTCACCAAAATCTCATATCGAAACATCGAATAATATGAAAAAAATAACAGTAAAATATTATTATAAAAATAAAAAGTTTTTTTTTTGAAGTTTTTACCATAACTCAAATTAGGTTTTTTGAATAATTGTGTGTCACTGAAAGGTTTACAATTTTGTCCATAAAAAATTATATGATAAAGAGTTGTATGAAAAAGTTTGTTGTTTTTGTCAAAAAATTGAATTTTAGTGATAATATATGTTGAGATTTGTGAACGTAGACTTAAGATGCTCAATTACATTAAATTTCTTGTGAGCTTTATTTTTTATTTATAAGTGTACTTTGGTTCGAAGAAATAATTTCTTAGTGTTTGATTAAAAAAAAACTTCAATCCAATTAGAAAAAAGTGTTCACCAGGACAAACCAACCACATCCATCTATTTGAACTACATAAAGGTTCGAAAATACTTATAACTACGATTTCATAAAAATGTAAGGCTTATTGAGTGTAAGAAAGTAATATTAAACACCAAATTTGAAATTTGTGAGCGGGTAGGAAGAAAATAAAGACAGATCAATAGAGGTTCAGAAAAGAACGTGGCAAGATATTAATAAAAAGTCATTGCATAGTGTCTTCATTTAGTTTCTGTGAATCTCAGTATATCATATTACTTTCATTTGATATTTTAAACTTTTTGTAATTGTCTTCGAAAAGCCTGAATTCAACTAAACTTATAGCCGTTATCTAGAAACTGTTAGATTTTGTAGGTAAAGAAGATCTAAATCCTCTGATATATAGCAATATATAAATATTAAGTAGTTGATAAAGGCAGATATAAAAATTGATTCCCTTCATAGGAGGACCCACGTTATGAGCGAGGTAAAATTAAAAAAAAATAAAAAATATGATGAAATGAGAAGAAGTAAGAAGTAGAGTGTGGCCCTCTCTTCTTACATGATTTGGCACAGTAAACCCACTACATAGAAAACTAATGTAAAGACATTGCTTTACTAAATTCTTTCCATACCCTTTAACTTTTATAATTGAAGATGGAAACATTTCGACACACGTAGGGCATCTGTATGAATCATCAGCATTTAGTGCTCCTTCAGGAATCCCAATTAAATCATTCATTTCAAATCTCTCTCTCTCTCTCACACACACACACACAAATTATCAACCACATCTTATGCAAATAATAACACATGCAACAATTTAAATTATTCCTTCAATTTTTCATCTTTTCGCAAAAAAAAACTGATAGGTTATATTTTTTCATATATGGTTTATAGTTATAGTCATGGTCATGGCATAATTATGGTTATATGACATTAGTCTTACACATATAAGATGTTAGACACCACTTTTACACCAAAACCTTAAAGCAATATTGTTATGGGTCTTTATTCTTATATAATGAATGTTTAACTTTGTCTTTTCTATCAAATGTGGGACTTTTTGATTCACATTTGGACTATTCCCAACAAAAGCTTTCTAAACTATTCTTATTCACACAAACATAATGGATAATTTATAACATATATACTTTAATGTAAATGTTAACTTTCACAATTTAATGTGAAAGCTAGCTTTCATGCTATAGTAAAACCTTTTTTTATATATGATATAGTGAATATGGTAAAATTTTTGACATATAAATTTATTCACCGAGTAAAATAGTAAATATGAAAGAAATATACAAACCATTAAAGATAACTTTTAATTGAAAATCCAATGCGTTAGATATAAGTTATTTTTCAATAATTTTATATTGAGCTGAATTATGTTATAAATTCGTGAAAAATCATTTATAACTTTTATTTGACGAAATATATTTAGATACTCTCTAGTTTATTATTACTATTATTAATTTGATTTAGAGTAGTCTTACTCATTTTTCTTTATCAAAACTGATATATAATATGAATCATCAAAACACCTTTACGATTACCAAGTTATTTCATAAAAAAATTATTATAATGTTTATTTATCAAAACATGAATCATGAAGTGAGTCAATCCACATAATGTAGATAGATATTAAAAAATAGTATTCAAGTAAAAAAAAAAACAATTATTGAGATCCTTTTTTTTCTTTTTAACCACTGGCTACTGTTCATTTAACTATTAATCTATTTTATATCACATTCCTCCTCCTTTATCTTTTGAACTCATTAATTTCTTTCATACGTGTTAAGTCGCTGTCTTATTCTTAAGCAGCCTTACGCGTCCCCAACAAATTTTATCATCAGAAGCCAATGAAATGACAAAGAGAGAAGAGCTACAGAAGAGAATTACCTCATACAATTCATATATATATATATATATATATAATAAAATACATTCACACAAGAAGAATGTCATGCCATCAAGAAGAACTTCAATATCTCTATCTACAAAGGGAAAACACATGCTGAGTTTAGAATTTATTTAAAAATAATTACCCATTTATATTTTTTCAATTGACAGAAACAACTGTTTTAATTTATGAAATAATCAAACATATGATTAAGAATCATTAATAAGACGTGTTTTCAAATTTTTAATTCATATCAATTACGAATGAGTGGTTAAAATGCATTTTATTAGATTAGACGTATACCTGTCATTATTCTGATTTACTTAGTATATCATTGTATAAGGTTAAATATATTTTTAATTTTTCAATTTTTGATAAAAATTAAAATTAGTCTTTCATAAAATTTTGAATAATTTAATTTTTTATTTTTATAAATATGTGAATTTAATCCTATAATATTGAAGTGAACATTATCGAATAGTAAATAAATTAAAATATGTTTAAAATATTAAATAAATTTAAGAAAATTTAGTTAAAATAATTAAATCTATGTATTTACAGAATTAAAAGACTAAATTAATTTAAAATTAAAAAATAATATTAATTTTCACTAAAAATTAAAAGAAAAAAATATATTTATCTATCATAACGATATAAAAGGATATACTAAAGCTGAATCAACACTCCATGGAAATTTGAAAAGAACTACATCCATAGATATGGTTTTTGCATAGTATAGTATGCTTCCTGTTTGAAGTTTCAGGCTTTGACCAAAAGAAAACAAATAGCACTATTATGAGGGTATTTAAAATTGTCTACTGGCAATAGTGTCATCTCTTTTCTCCCACTTAAGTAGACAATATATCAGAATTGATTCAGAGAGAGTTCGTGTGCACACACTCCAACGCACTACTCCCCTTATGATGCCTACCAATTGCATGACAGTTTGAAACATGGATTCTGTGGACTCCGTGTTCAACTGCATATTTCTAAATGAAATTACACATCAAACTACCCAAAATCACTGCACTAACAGAACAGAAACAACCACCAAAATCACCTGACTCTTAACTTAAGTTTAACTTAAGTATAAATGAACATATATGATTAAGTAAATGGTATATATTGAGATTTAAAAGAGAGAGATTTTCACAGTCAACAAAGTAATTAAAGGGAAAGAAACTGCACTTCACCGCATCCAAGAATGAACATATACATATATGGATTGAGATCCATTATTTTCGTCATAACATCTTCAAGGGTGCATACACATTTTTATTTTATTAATACAAATTGATGATGTTGCAATATTGGTCTGTGACACACGCACGCACAGCTCTTCACTGTTTTTTACTGTCACTGCTTAAATAACTGCTGCATCTACCAAGAGTACTGCTGTTTAGGTTTACACAATATATTTTCTAACGCAATTGCAAAGGGTGTCCCCATTTTGCAGTGCCCCAGCCCGTTGTCAAATCACGATTTCTGCATAACAAGCAAACACGGAAGTAAAAACACGGAAGTAAAAACACAAAGAAACATAATTGATCTACATATATATGTCATGCTAATCTCTACACTACCAATGGCATCATGTGAAAGTAAGTCCAAACAAAGAGGTGATTAGTGACATGACACGTGCAGGTTAGTTTACAGCTAGTTATAGAAACCTAAGAGTTGTGATACAGTTATTGTTTGACCGATAGTTTAATGAGTTTGGTTGCATAGGAAAATCGGTAGAGAGTGTCTTAATAACTGTACCAAAACAAAACCCTTGAATTTACTAAGGTACATGGAATTATGAGGTTAGTGATGTGGCCTTACTAACTTGCATTGTTTGAAGGGGGCAATGGAGGAGGATGTTGAGGACGCTTGCGTTTCTTTTTCTCGTAGCTAATTCCCCTAGCCTTGGCTTGTGAATCACGCACTTCACGAAGGTAAAGTCTCACGGCGCGAGCACCAAAAGGGTTAGCTTCAGGTTTTCCTCCATTCTCTTCGAAAGCAGCTCTGAGACGACCTATTAGAGCATCGAGGCTGCCCCATGCTTGGCGTAGAGGGCAAGGGCAAGGTGCAGGAGGGTTGGGGTGCCCGAAGAAGGGACAAAGGTGGGTGTGAACCTTGGTTTTTCCGAACTGGTCGAGGTACCTCAGGAATTCCAGCACGTGTGCGCCGCTGCAGCGCGAGAGTGAAAGTGGGGGTCTGTGGTTCCGAAGGTATTGCCCGAACGTGTTCCAGTCGCGTCGCTTTTGGTTCTCGTAGCGGCTCAGAGTAGTGGAGGCGGAAGAAGGTGGTGACGACGAAGAAGATGAAGGTGGTGGTGGTGGTGTGAAATTGGAGGTGTTACCTGCTGAGAGGTTGATGACTGTGGAGTCCGAGTTTGACGAAGAGTCAAATTCTTGAAAGGAATTCATGATCTGTAAGAGAAGGTGTTCTCGGATATTTGGATCTGCGGTGTTGTTTGTCACTGTTCGGGAAGGGTTTGTTGTTGTTTTTTGTTCACTGACTTTGCGTGTTGGATCAATAAGGAGGGTGTTGAACAGTTGTGGAGATTGAGGTGTGTAAGGAGGAGAAGGAAGAAGATCTCTGAAGAGTATTAGGCATGGAACTGAGAAAAGAAAAATGGCTTTGATGATGATCAGATTTCGGCAGGGTTTGCACTGTGGTGTGAGAAGAGAGAAAGAAAGAGAGAGAGAGAAGGTTGAATTGATGGAGAATGGAGATAACTTAACAGGAAGTAGGGTAAAAGAACAGTTTAGAGAGAGAAGAAGGAGAAACCTATTTTCCCTAGTAGCTAGGCTAACTTCAATCCCTTATATTTTTTGATAACTCCTAGAATACTTGAAAGCGTGGTGATGCTAGGTGCTTTTTGCTAACCCTGTTTTTCTGAAACCATTTTTAGGAATTTGACAGTGGTTTTTTTTTTTTTCTTGTGAGAAGGAAGAAAGAGTATGCAGGTAGCTGGGGCGATTTGACCTATGGCAGTGTCCGAAGCAAAAGAGAGAAGGGAGAATGTGATGGTGAGAGACGAGAGGGGCTTAATTGAGAAAGAAGAAGTGTTTTGGCCTTTAGGGCTTTTTGTGGAAATAGAAATAGGTTGAAAACGACAGTGAGAGATTGTTGATGCAGACAGATAAAGGTGTTGGTAAAAAAAATTAAATATAATGGTTTGGGTGGTTCTATTATCTCTCTTGCGTTGATTGACAACACCTTTTGAAATTACCTGTTTGCCCTTTTATGTCTGATAGGACTAACTTTAGTTTGGGAAAAAAATGGGATGATGAACCATAGTTGCATACAAGTAGACGGTAGTAGGGCTTGTGAACTTACCATCATTAGATTCTTACTTTTCAACAAGTGCTAATCCCTAGGCCCTAGATATCTGTGTGCAGATTATAATGATTTCAATGATGAAAATCATTGACTGCAAATGACTTCAATTAAATCCCCTACTATTACTAAATTAAGATTACAACCACTAACCCAAAAATAATTCATTTTACTTCATTTCAAACTTTAATATTTTCAACTTTTTCAGAATAAATCAAAGCTGTCATCACACAAAGAATAAATCATATATGAAGACTTTGTCCAAAAAAAACATTCTTTTGATAAAATTTATTTTTATTTATTATATGTATAATTTAATTAAATTTTATATATTATTTAAAAGATTTAAATTTAGGATAAAACGGAATTAAGTAAAAGAAAAATGGATGTAGAATAGAAGAGAATTTGAAATTTATAGAGAAAAATGAATCATGACTGGTGTGAGATTATCAGTTTTACTGTTAATTAGAAAAGTGATATGAATTAAAAGAATAATAAACAAAGCAGTATTAAGTAGATTGAAAAGTATATTGAAAAATAAAATAAAATAGTCTGAGATAGATTTTAACTCATTTTAATATATATTAAAAAATCATGGCTTATATTATTGCGGAAAGATTTTTTTTCATGTACAATGATGATGAAAATAATGCATACACTAAACCATGCTACAAATAAAAGTAAAAGTAACCGTAGTTACATATTTTCTGAAGTTTTACAATTTTATTATGTGAATCCATATCTCATCCTTGTTGTGTAAAGTTTTTATTTTCCTTTAATAGTGATATGGTTGATGATGTAATATGATGATCACTAAGATGATTTTAATGCTTTGTTGATCATATTTTTAATGAGACAAATGTATGAAATGCATCATGAAATACTCATATAAAAGAATATTAAGTCTCATTGAAGTAGGATTAAAGTCCGTCTTAAAAATTGGTGATCTTATTTAAAACAATAAATATTATTCATTTGGGTGTAGACAAAAAACAAATGTGTGGAATCACGCTAGATCTATTAAATCTATGTCTCTCACAATTTCTATTAACAATGCTGTTTTTGTATGTCATATCGTTTAGATCATCATTATTGTGCGGGAAAGGAGGTTTTTTCGATAAACACGTATTTGATTTCTTTAAGGAAAGTATTATCTGCTGCTATGGGAATCAAATCCTCTTAAAAAAAATCATAAAATATCAGTTAAGATACGCTTCACTGTATGATGATCTATCTAAACTTTACAAAACTTTAATTATATAATATATATATATATATATATATATATATATATATATATATATATATATATATATATAAATACAATTCCTCGTTCAATATTCCTAGGTAGTGCGTCTTTGATTCTGTATGCATTGAATCCATCAAAAATTAAGTTCAATGTGTCATTATATTTAATTGATTTTATATTGAGAAATTGGTGATTTGATGTTGAAATAATTTCGGTGATTCCATATGGAATAAAAGGTTTACAACCTAAATTTTATTATCTATTTTTTTCTAATATTACCGTGCATATTTTCGGAATTGAGTTGTATGATGGTGAATAATTTGGAGAATGAGTTCCAATTGTAGCAAGTAAATATTGTTGGCAGGATAATCACAAATTTTCAAAGCAATTTTTGGGTTGTTAAATGTAAAAGTTTGAGCTCAAATTGCATCCTGATACGTCTGTAACCTAACTCCAGAGAGATAAAAGAGTTGGTAGTGGGGCATATGAGAAAGTGTGAAGTTTTTGAAGACAAATCAAATCATGTTTAATATATATATATATATATATATATATAGAAGAAACAAGCTGAGTTGACACCTAGGTTGTCTTTATATTTGATATGCCAACAAGATTTAACTCAATTCTACTTCCATAATGTTTTAAGACTGAAATTAATCAGTATCATTTTTCTTTCATTATTAAATTAAGTTTATGTAGATTGCATTATTAAAACTAATTAAAGTGAATTAAGATTAAACTAATTAAAAACATTGACTTGTTTTTAATAGAAAAATAAATTAAGTTTTTGTTTTAGTTTATTTTGAAAAGTTGAATTGTTCTTAAATAGCCTTTCTTAAACTGAATTCAACTGTAATTTATAGAATTGTAAAATAAGTTCTAAGATAAAATAACAATTAATAATATTTCAAACAATTTAAATGGTTTAATCAAATTAAAAATATTTTTTATTAATTTAAATTAGTTTAGTTAGTTAGCTTAAACTATAATTGAACTTATATAAATAATTTTACAGTTCAATTTAGTTTTATCAAATATTTTTTAAGTTTAGTTTAATATCATAATAAGTGAATGAACACATTATTTTCCAATCTTTATATATAGAATACAGATGAATTTTAGAGTTTTTTTTTTAAATAATTTTTATCATAATCGTTGGACTGATGAAAATAACACGTGTTAAAAAATCTCACATCATTTAGGATAACTTGAAAGGAGTGGGTGTTAGTAACTATATAATGAGTTCTAAGTTCATGATGTTCTTTGTCCCATATCAAAGACACTTTTAACTAGTGTTTGACTTTTTTTCCTGTATTCTCATAGTAGGGTTTCATGAGGTGTAATGGTTGAGAGTATTTTCTATATGTTGTACAAATTTATACACAGTAATTATTTTTTGCGGTTGTGGTTTTCTCTGTATTTAAAATTTTCGAATTATATTCTTATGTTCTTTGTGTTAATCTTATTATTAGGTTAATAGGGTGATTCTTGAAAATAAAAATAATTAATCTTCTTAATTGATTATGCGTTTTTCTCACCGATAACTCCAAAGGGAATTAAGGATTATTATATTTATAAATATGATTTACATAAAAATCGCTCTTTTGATATATTGTAACTATTGTTTTATCAAAGAAACATACAAGATAAAATTTATGCAGTCCATTATTTTCTTCATCAGATACGCAGTCCATTTAATAAAATGTAAGTACGATTTATAATGTTTTTTTAATAAAAATATAGTGACCATTACCAATGCAAATACCAGAGAACTGTTGACCTAGGTTGTAAGAGATTGTGTTTTGTGCCATAAGTGTATGAAGTGATATGTTTAATTTTTAAATTAATTAATTGTAAGTTTAAAGGTTTTATTAAGATATGCACGGAATCGTTTAAGCTGACACAAGAATGAAAGTTGTGTTAAAGTGAAAATAGTGATAATAGTGGGTAAATATAGTAGAAGTACTAGCTTGGGTTGTTTCCAAATACGCAAATGTAATTAATGTATCCTCTTAGAGAAATAAATTATTAAGGATTTTTAATTTTATTTATTTATTTATTAATTATTCTAAGTTACAGTTCTCTTATAACATACAAATTTACGTAAAGGAAAAGTAACTTATCTTAAATTTTAAATGCACTATAGTATTTGCATGGGCCTAGATGTATCTCATTTTAGGATTTTTTTTTTCTGTTTGATTAATTATCTTTTTTCTTTAAAAATGTAAGTTATACTTCTTAATATAATATTATATGTCGGGATATTTCATGTTATGTTATTAAATGATGATATATGTTGAAAGATGTATAAACCTCGTTTTAAGATGTGAAAATGGGTTAGAATTTCTGAGTCAACCCGATTTACCACGAATTTAGATTGGGTTGGGTTGAAATTTTTTTACAAATTTTAATACGAGTTAATTTTTGATTCGACTCACCTAGAACTCGACTCACCCGGATTTAATCCGTGATAAGCCAAGTTAGCTCACCAACCTGCAAATAAAGAGTCACATAAATGACTTTTGTTAAATTGGATTTTGCATTCAGATTATGTTGTTTTTTTTAGTCAACACATAGGTAATTTGTATTTTTGTGATTTTGGTTTGTATTCAGATTATATTGAAGTTTATTTAAATTTTAATTAGAATTATTATTTAGTTTTAACTGAAAAAAAATTATATATTTTTTTAATTAAATGAACTCATAAGCCAATCCGTTTAACCCACCAACCTGTGCTGGATCGAGCCTGATTTGAATTTTTTTGACTCGTTAATAAGTGAGTCGGATTGAGTTGGTTCACTGAATAATCAACCAGTATTACTCGTTTTGACAACTCTACCTCAATTTCAAAGGAAGAAAAAATCAATTGACTTGTTCATTAAGCAGTAAAATCAATAATTTTTTGCAGGAGAAAATAATTTTACTTTATCACTATAATTAACTATTTAAAAATTATCAAAACAAATACAATTGATTTATAAAAATTAAATACTACAGCGATTTGGATTGAAGAACAACCAACTGGTCTTGAAATCAAACGCAGACAGCAAGACATTAGCCGACAAAGTTAAAGGATTATGTATTAAGATTTTGAGATCACAAAAAAGTCAACATATATACTATTTGTGAAGGCTGTGATTTATCAAATCTATTTGGATTATTAAATAATCTTAATTCGTATATATTACCGATTCGAATGTTACTTTATTGTCACGTTGGTTATTGTTAGATAGAAAATTTACCATTAACTCGAAATTTATGAAAAGAAATATAACAAAATATGAGTTTAATTTTCATAATTTAATTGCAATTTGTCTAATCTATTATTTGGTAAGAAATAATATACAATCTATAATAGTGAAAAAGAAATATAAATTAGGATAAGCATATTTAATTAATATGAATTTATATATCTATAATAGTTTGTGTACATTGATGAAAAATCGATACCAATCGTGATTATAATAAATAAATAAATTTAAAATACACAATTGTTCATGTGTTCATAGTCACATGTTTTGGCAGATGAACACCTTTATCAGGACTTGAATTCACTTATTGAAACTTCTTTCAAATTATTGGTTTTGAGTCTAATTATTAGGGTTGTTTATGATAAGTCTTGTCTTATTACCCTGACTCGACCTTTAACCAATTTTAATATAGTCAAACAATAATGTTATATTTTATGTTATCTCAATGCAGTTTAGTGTTATATATATATATATATATATATATATATATATATATATATATATATATATATATATATATATATTTAAACCATACTTTAAAATTATTAATTTTATGAAACACCTGTTTTTCAATAATTTTATTTTAAATAAAAAAATTCTAGTATCTATAAATACCTTCGGATATAAAAAAATAAGCTCATGTAACGTTCAAAACTTCTACGTTAAAAAATAATATATTTAAAACTGCAATTTTAAGAAAAATATAAAAAAGTAAAAGTGAATAAAAATCAGTTTCTCACGGCACGGTCTCGTTTCTTAAAAAAAAAACTGGTAAGGTGGAGGACAACTTCACCATAATATTGTCCTATATTCTAACGACTTGATTCTATTTTGCAAAAAAATAAAATTGAACAGACCTATTTTTACAAATTACAGTTCAAATGGATTCAGAAATATAAAAACGTTTCACTATACACATATTGACATTTTAATTAGGTTAATACTCCAAAGTGCATTAATCATCACATAAAAATTTTTATTAAAATAAAAGTAAAATAAATAAAGAACAAGCATGCTAAAATAATTTAACTCCATTTCTAATTTTTTCTTTTTACTTTTTTTTTTATCTTCATTATACTTTTTTTTCTAAAATTATTAAAATAAATATAACAAAATAAATCATTGTATCAATATACATATAACTATGACATTTGTATGCATTTGACTATTCTAGATTTATTTTAACATATTCTTCAAACAAATTAGATATTTTGTCTAAAACATTTTTTTACAAGTAAAAAGATCAATGTTTGAATAACTAATTGCTCCAAATTTCATGTCTGGAACAAGAATAACCTCAATAATAAACATGTCACAGTAATGATTTAATACTTACTAAACTTCTTCAGTATTTTTAATAACATATCTTTAATATTTAGATCATCACTTTTTGCAAATATAATTAAAGAGGAGGAGAATTGAAAAGAAGAATATAAACATATGAATTATTTATTTTAACTTACAAGTAGGATTGGATTTCATGTTGTACTAACTTTAATGATTTTCTTTTATCCTAATCCGGCTTATAGGCTAAACTAATTTAAGGGCTTTAGCCCAGCTTGATAGCTCTATAACTTACATAGGTCATATACCTACTATTCTGCCAAATTGTTAATGATGGATTTAAAGGACCCATCACTCATGTAAAAAATTTACTATATAGGTGTTATCATTATCAAGATATCAATTTGTCTTCTGTCAATTTTGTTTAGACATTTTATGACGCAATTAATATAAGAGATGTGAAGAACATGATGATTGGATAGTTTAATAGCTAATGTACTTGTACTAATTCTATTCTTGGTATTGAGCTTATTGCTTTGAGCACAAATTTTCAATACCAATAGGAACTAAAAATACTCTTTAAGGCTCTTTTTGAGATACTATATTTATATTATCTTTTATTATAATCTTATTTATGTATATACAATTTGTTATATATATATATATAATATAATTCTTTCTTAATATATAATGTACATCTATCAACCCTCTTTTAAGTGTCATGAAATTCAATTGTGTTTTACTCATCTAATCAACTTTTTTTTTTCCTAACTGAAACTCACACCACCAAACATTAAACAATAATGACTTCAATTACATTTTTTTATTTCTCATTATAATTTTAACTTTACAACTTCAACGGCATTGACTACTAAAAAAAAAAAAATCCTATAATGAAGAGAGATGCATTTAAAAATTTCTATCTGCTTAATGATCTTGAATGAAACTCATTTCATGCCAACTGTTAGAGATATAGGTACTACTTCATTCAATCTTATCTTAATGTAATACATTTCTAACATAATAATATAAAACAACAAAAATAATTAATTACATTAACTTTAAAAAAGAAAAACTGTAACAAGTATATCAAATTCATTTATATTATTTTCGTCTACTATTCATTAATGTCAAATATAAATAGTTATAATATTAATAAAGATAAGTGCAAAAGAAAAACCTTTTTTTTTCTGAAATGAACTACAGCAGACAATAATGTATTTAAAAGCCGTGTCAACAAAGTAAACCTAGCAAAATTTTAGAAGTCAATTTCAGACAACCTTTACTTAATAAATAATAACTATTTTTATTTTGATCCTTTTAAAAAGTATCCTTTAATATATCTTGGGAAAAAAAAAATCACGTATTATAACGTTAAAAGTATTTCAGCTTAAAATTTAGTAAGGAAAGAACTACAAAACTTAAACAGTGGGACATAAAATGCATAGATTTGAAACAAATCCCAGGAATCCTGGGACACTGTATTTCACTCATGGTCTCTTAGATACAGAACCACAACTGCACAATTGAGACCAGCAACTACACTAGTTGCACTCCACAGTTCACCTTCAAGAAGTGGTAATTTGAATCCCCAAATACATGGAATTAAAGCATATAAATTTAACATATTCACAAAGCCCCCATGCTGGACTTGGACTCTTCTAGTATAGACATTTTTTCTGTTTCTTATTTCTATCAGAAAATTTTATCTTTTAAACAAATATGTAGACAACATGCACAAACATGGCTAACTTCTCCACACCGTTTCCAATCTCAAACATGATATAGCTTTATGATCTGGTCTATCTTAGATCGACATACAGGGCAACCCCATTTCTTTGATTTCACCTCGTTCAAGCAAGACATACATCCAGCAACATGACCACAGGGAATGCATGCTCCTTCTGCTGGAGCATCTAAACATATCACACATGATGAGCCACTTCCACTTACACTTGTTCCTTCTCCATTAGAAAGCTTCTCGACATCTGAAGATGCCATATCAACAGGGCTTAAATCGATTGATGGATACTGAATGGGGCCATCTGTTGGAATATCACCGGCGAATGGTGGAGCCGATGGATTGAAATCCAAACCACTAGCCTTCACATGGCTTTGGTGGTGCTGACTATTGCCACCAGTTTTAGCTTGTTGCACCAACTCACTTTCACTTGTATTTGAATTTGGTGTGCCAAGAAAACTATGATTTCCTGTATTCACTGCACTGTTTGAAGAGCTTGCATCAGAGTTTGGTTGTGTATCAGGAAAGGATGGCCTCTCCTGCATGGCAGACTGAAGGGATGCATTGATGGCCATAGCTAACCCTGTGTCTTCTGCAGCTGGTGGCGCTGTGGGTGGACCTGTAGGCACATTGTTTTGCAAGAATCCTGGATTTGCCTGGAAGATCAGAAGAATAATGCATCACGCAATGAGCAAGGAAGATATGTATCAAAATTCAAAACTTATCTGCAAACTTTCGTGAACCTTTTTGGAGTTACAAATGAACTAAGGTGAGAGAAAAATTATAATTTCTTGTAAGGATAAAAAAGAACAAATAGAAATTGGTCCAAAAGAAAAATGTCCGTCAATAGATAAAAGAAAATGAAAAATGAAAATTGCCATAATAATATATGCTATGAAGATTCGAATTTATATGATAAGGGAATGTTTACAGGGAATCGGAATATTTTAACCATTCTGAATAAACGAAAGCAACGAATTTTTGCACTATGCAGTGTTTTGGTTCTCTGGAAATAACGAAATAGATCAATCTTCCACAGTTATTTTACATTATAGTATTAATATTTGGTAGAAACAAAATAACGTTGTGGATTTCAATGAGAAAAGTATCCATCTTTTAGTACCACATTTATAGAGCATCAAATGCTGGGTGTGAATTCTTTTAGTATATCCATGGTTGTTAGTCATATTAAAAAGGAGAGGAGCACAAGAAAAACACTATTAAAGTTGTTAAAAGGGATCTCATGTTGACTATATAGAAGATTTAATCATTTAACCCAGTCTAATGACCTTGTGTGATTTATGCAGTCAACGTCACCTAGTATGATAAAACTTTACCGTGGTTGTCGTCAAAAAAAAAAATAATCCAATTACCCTCTAATTTAAATAATTATTAGCAATGAGAAAACAAACTATTTTGAGAGAAAATGCAATTTACATTGTCTCTTTAACAATCATAGGGAACAATCAAGCTATTTGACAGATTAAAAGTTATCCTTAAACCAGAAATTTCAGAAACACGTAATTGACATTTAAGATATCTCAATGACTTTCTTCTTCAGGGAAAAAGAATCAAGACTTTTCCTTAGGGATTAACATTTGAGTAATAGACAATCATCACGAACTACATTCCAAAGAAAAACTCAGAATTCAGAGAATAGTGTTTTAAAGTTACTACCAAAGCACCGCAAAGATAACAATTATAATAGAATCAGTGAACATAACATGTGGTATACCTGAGGAATTCCTTTGCAAGCATTACACAAAAATGCAAGTTGCTGCTTGTCATTCTCATTAGCAGGCCCAAGTTTAAGACGTGTTTCTGGACAGAAGTAGACAAAATAGACAATGTCAAAGCCAGTCGAGAAGAAACCATTTCTTGTATTAAAAACCATGGCTGTCACACTCTAGTTAAGTCTCAGTCTTTATTCTTAAAGGAGTTCAAGATCTTTGAACAAAAACAAAATCAAAATCTTTTGCACACTCAGTTTTTTTTTTCTCAAACTCATTCACTTCAAGGAAACTTTGTCAAAAATCAGTTAACTCCAGAATAAACCAGCTTTTTCTCAGAAACTCATTCAATTCAAGTAAACTTGCGAGTTATAGGATTTACAGAGTCAAAACACACAGCTTGTGCACTTCAGTTGAGCTGCCTCCATTCTCTGGATGCATTGACTTTATGAAGTTAATTTTATATTATTTTATCTCCATTATTTTCCTTTTGCTCTATTTTTAGTTTATGAGGATAACTTTATATTTTCTGTTTTATTGAAAAAGTAATGGGCCAACAACATAATATGATAGTTGGTTCCAGAATTGAGATATGTTCTTCATTTCATTACTTTTGTTTTCTCCATTATGTAGAATATTCAATTTGAGTAGTGTACTACTATATATTTTCTAGATAATTTTTAAAGCATGTAAACTTCTACAAGTTTAGATTCAAGTTTACTATTCTCCATGAGTTAACCCAAATCTTGAGTTTGACAACCTTACAGGAAAGGAAATAGAGCATAGTATGAGAGAATACTAGTAGCTAGGGAAACGATTGCCACTGACGGATCAGACTGGTGTAGCTTTGTGTCTTCTAAATGGGCCTTCCACAGTGCAATAACTGTACGTGGTTGTGCGTCCTGATTATTTAGGTTCATGTATCAGTGATGAAATGAAAATTCATATAATGATATGGAAAGAATAAAAGCACTAAAGAATTTTCAAAATAATAAAAGCTGTAAGGCATAAACTCTAAGTCTTATGTAAAGGGCAAACATATATTGTTAGTAGATGCATTTGAATGTAAAATGATTCGGTGTCTCAAATATCTTCTTTTTATCCAAACAAACATGTTATCTTCTGTGTGCTGCAAATGTTAGGGGAAAATAGTTAACTATGAAATACCTGCAAACTAGAATATACGGCAAGCTCCAACTTGTAGGGTTGGGTAAGAGTTCGGGAGCCCACCGGTAAAATAACCACCCAACTAAAATAAAATTAATCAATAGTGAGCATAATCACCAAATTTATCAAAGTTCATATTTTAAACAACTGAAAAAAACTAATTTGCAGGTTGCTTGAATGAAAGTCCATCCATTGAGAAATAAAGGTAGAACAACTAGCCATAAAATAGCAAATTGAATCCTTCAACATGTTACATGAAACTACCCACACTTTTCTCGATAACAACTGAGGAACTACTACTTCTAGAAACCCAGGTCCATGAAGCTCGCGTAACCAACCGGAGAACAAGCACAGATGACTCTGCAAGCCAACAATCATCATTTAAAGAACTCAGGTGCCTTGGGTGTCATGATAAAGAAAAGGAAATTGATGTTACATTACAAAGGTTTTGTACCTCAATTGTACGAACAGCACCACCATGTCCTTTGGCCCTGGCAACTTCCAGAGGAGTTAGACAATCATCATTCAGTATTAAAGGATTAGCTGCAAAGTTGATTGGTAAAGCCCATATAGATGAGTTTCTAGAATTCAAATGAACAAAACTAATCAAGCATTGCTGATTATTGACCATACCGCCATGCACAAGAAGTAGCTTAATAATACTTTCAAAGCCCCTTTTAGCTGCATGATGCAACGGAGTCCCACCATGACGACCTAAACAACAGTTGAAAGTTAAATCCATCAGATGAGACCGAACATAAATCAATTCAATGTTCAATTTCCATTACATCTTGTTCTGAAAAATTAAGGACGACGGTGCAGCAGACACAAGCAAGACAACCATCTCAACTAAGGAATCTACAGGCCATGTAAACATCTAAACTATTCCTCATACCAGAAAACTGAGGATTATATTACTTTTACTACCAAGTATCAGTTTTATCATATGACAATTAACCACAACATCCCTGTTTCTCGGAAATTGTAATTATTTAATTCACCATCAAAAGCAGTAAGCACCATTTCCCATCAAGACAATTAATGAAGCCAGAAAAAATAACAAACCGGAAAGAGATCAATACCAGGACGATATGCATTGACATTGGCTCCAAGTTCTATCAAAGTTTTCGCAACATTATAAAGATGAGGATTCATACAAGCAACAATTAAGGGGGTCTTCGCATCTTTGTCCCTCCACTGCATCAAAGATCAACACACCAATCTCAATAAAGAAAAGAAAAAATGTAACCGATCCAAACCTAGAACGATCAATAATAATAACAAAATTCACATTTCCCCCTGAAATTTTGCCACGATTCCAATACCTCAAGGCCTGCACCTTCTCTATGAAGGCTTTTGATTCCTTCGGTGTTCCCATAACTGACTTGCTGGTAGAGCAACTCGTCTTTAGATTGCCCTTGCCCCATTGGAATTCAGAAGCAAATTAGGATTTTTTTTTTAATTTTTTTTATTTGTATATGTAGATTTTGCAGAAGATGTGAAATGGGTATTCTGGTATGAGGAAAAGAAAATTGATTCTGAATTAAATCAGAATTTTTTCCAGGAAATCTTGAACTTTCCTGGAAAATGTATAAGCAGTGGAAGGTAACAGATAGTGAGAAAATATGATATGAGAATGGAAGAAGGGGGAAAATAAGTTATCATTGGGAAATGGGTGGGGCTATAAATGTAAATAAACCATCAGTAACCAAATCCGAACGAATTACGGGATATGAAAATATTAGGCTATATATTTAATATATAATTTTTTTACCATATTTCATAATTTTAATTCTCTTCTTACAATATAATTCTTTATTAAATTTTAAAAAATTAATAATATTATTTATAAAATTTTCATTTTCATTTTTTCCTATTCATCGATCTTTATTTTTTTTCATATTTTCTTTATTTATCTCACTTTGTTTTAAATAAATATAATTTTATTTTATATTTTAACTTCATAATATTACAATATCATCATCTATTAATATGATCTTATGTATCAATATGTACACATAGGTGCGCGATAGATTGTATTTACGCTAGTAAATTGTAATCATAATTAGTTGTTTGTTGATTAATTGTAATTGTTATAATCATTTATAAATGTTATCAAAACGGTCACCTGATCTGTTTTGATCTATCACGGATTTGTCACTTAGTGAGTCAACAAAATCTAACTTACTTACTAGCGTGACAACAAATTTTAAACCCAACTCGGCCTGAATTGATGAATTGATCGGATTAGCTCACTGATTCATTTAATTAAAAAATACAAGTTTTTTTTTTCTGATAAAAAAAACTAAATTATAATTCTAATTAAAATATAAATAAACTTTAATACAATTCAAAATTATGTTAAATTCTAAATACAAACTAAAATCACAAAAATACAAATTAGTATCTAATAATAAATAACAAACCACCAAACTCGACCCAAATATAAAATTCAAACATAATAAAATATACGAAAATAATCTTTTTATATACAGATTGATAAATTAACCTAACTTATTGTGATTGAATTTAACTTGAATGAACTAAATTCTTAATAAACATAATCAAAAATTAACTTTTACAAAAATTTATAAAAATTTTTTAACCTAACCTAATCAGAATCTACCAAATACCATGTTGACCACAAATTTTAACTCATTTTCACAATTTTAGTTTTGATACGTTGTGTGTTGGTTGTACGACTAATAATAATAATTATTATTATTATTTATTATTCCGAAACCAACCGCGTGGAGTGTCTTAGGAAAGAAGGAATGGACGATTTCTGTCAAGTTGCAAACTTCAGCGTTTACTTTATATACAGGAATGCATCTCTGTCCATTCACTAAATTAATTGTTAAAATTAATAAATTAATGAAAGTTAATTTTGTCATTGATTTTAATGACAAACTATTGTTGAAGTTAAAATTGACAATCAAATTAATTCATACAATAAATAAAATGATAAAATGGTTCTTAAAATTATGAATTATTAATTAATCTAGTTCTTGAAGCTGTAATAATAAGATAAATTGGTTTTAACTATAATATTAAACATTTCAACCTTTCTGATTCACGAACCAAATAGAAATAAACGTTTTGGAAAAATAATAAATTTAACATTTATAATCAAGGTATAATATATGTTTTCTTATTACAATTTTAAAAATAAAATTAATTGATAATTTATAACTTTGAGGCCATGTTTTTAATAATTTTAGCTATTAATTATAACTTTAATGTCTCTATTTATTAATTATGTATAATTTCAGGTACTATTTCTTTCTTCATTCCAAAGCCTAATTGATGTATTATTGAAATTTTCATGAATAAACTGATTGTCTAATGTTGGTTAGTATAACACATGTGATACGTATATTGTATTTTTTTAAAATTTTAAAAATAAAAAATAAATAAACTTTTAAATTTTGTTATAAATATTTTTTAAACAATTTTGTTTATTAAAGATACCTATTTTAGTTAAAAATAATTAATTTAAAAGAAAACAAATTAAATAAATAAAATAATTAAATATAAAAAAAAACATTTACTTAAAAGATAAAAATGAAAAACGTTTATTTTAATTTAAAAAATATTATTCATTAAAGGATCAAGTCTAGAATAAAATTATGAATACTAAGATGAAGTATTTTTTTTATATATAGGTCTATATCAGTATTATAGAAGGTAAGGGACAAATGTATATTATTGGAAAATGGATATATTTACAAAATTACATTAAAATTTATTTGAAGACCCTTGATTTTCAAAGTATCTCGATAATGCTAATTTCAAATTTTGAAGTTAAAATAATACTCTGTTTAAGAATGCACAATTTCTTAATTTAACCAAAATGGTCGTCCAATACTCTCCTGATGTATAAAAAATATCATCAAAATTCTTAAAATCATCCAAACGTAGTGTAACCATCCCATTTTATTTTAATTTAATTTATATACAATTTTAAACATAAATAAATACACAATAATTTTTCGAAGGCAATTTTTCTCACCTGAAAATTACCTGCATTTCAAGTAACTATTAGGGATGGTTGAAAATACCAAAATTATAGGGACACGAGAGATTACAACCAAATCTCGAAAAGAAAAAGAAAAAAACAAAATTGATGAAAATAATCATTTTTTTTTTCAACTAATCAAACTAAAAATGAAGCTCAAATGTTGGCAGAAAAAATAAGAAAACGAATGACTTTTAGAGTAAAAATAAAATTAATATAAACATTAAATTTTATTCAGATAAAATAATCCTTAACTCTAAGCTTACCAAGCAATGAGATCTGATCTTCAAAATATAAAATAGAGAAAAAAAATATTAGAAATACAGAGATGGGTGTGGGTAGAGAAAGATAATTGATTTTTTAGAAGTCCAAAAGAAAAAAAGAAGCTTGAGCAGGTAACTGGGCTTAGGCCCACTAGTCTCATATATTAAAAGCTGTAGTTAATATAAAGTTTTTATTTATTTTTCTATCCTTATGCAATGTAAAATTAATATAAAACAATTTTATTTCCAATATATTAAATTTATTTTTTTAGTAATCATTCTTATAAAATGATAAATTTATACAACTATAAAATAAAAAATATATGTATTTGTTTCTTTAAATAATATTTTATGAACAAAAAAATAATAATTAGTTAAGAGAAGTAATATAAAGTTACTACTTTTAATATATAAGAAATAGAAATACACTATGTATAATTGTCTTGTATTTAAAAAATAATAAACACATACCTTAATTGATTAATATTCGTTTTGCTCGTAAAAGTTAATTTAACTATCTTAACTTAAAACGTCTTTTATCATCTTAATTATTTTGATTAATATTTTCTATTTTAACAACAACTAATTATAGTTGATAATAAAAAAATGAAAAATAATATTAAGAAAATATTATAATTTTAAAAGTACCACCAAACTTTGTAAGGACTATAAAACAAGAAAAAAGCTATATTTGTAGACTTAAAACAAGCCAGAGAATAATGATTCAGAACGTTTAAGTTGCCTGCACTGTATTTTATACTTCCTATCCCTGATCACAATATCAATTAATATTTGTTATTTCCTTTTTTTTCTTAGGTTTAGGTGTATATAAAATGATGTGTATAGACTTCAGAATATCGATATGAAAAGTAGCAATTTTTACTACATCTTAAACGTAGTATCAAACCACTTAGACTTTATTAGCCCCGTAAATTTGTTAACTAAAAATAAGTTACGACAAATTAAGGGTTGAAGCTATAGGACGTCTTCTCATGTACAGATTTTCTGTAGTCAAAGAATGGGAAATGAGGATTTAACAGATAAAATATTGTTCGTTTCCGGTGAAAAAAGGATTAAACGATGATTTGCGAGATTATAGTATATTTTTTATCTTGTTGTTTTGAGGAGATTTGCAGATAATTGTGCCAAATTGCCACTATATTCCTTGTTGGCTTTATGTCCACTTATCCGATTGTAGAATTTATGTATCTGGTTTCAAATGTTTGAACATTGTTTCCGGATCCTAATTGGTTGTATCTGATTCTAGTATTTAATTTTTGGCTCAAATACATTAAAATATTTTTTTTTTCAATTAATATTTATCTTTAATATTTATAAATTTTTAAAATTAATTACAACTTATCTAATTATCATTTTGTATTATATTTAACACCAAGTGTAATTTGATAATCTAACTTTTTCATACATTAAATTTTAACTTTTATTAGTCACATCACTCAAATTCTACACAAATTTCAACAAAAATTACTCTTCAATCTACTCCACTATCACACCTACAAATCCCTTTAAAAAATAGGTTTAATTATGTCTTTAGTCCTCATTTTTGTAGCCAAATATCAATTTGGTCTCTCTATTTGTTTTTATCTCAATTTGGTCTCTAATTTGGAAAATTCGATGCAATCAAGTCATTTTCGTGAGTGATGTAGTAACAACATTAAAGAGAATGTCACGTGTCAGTTCCTGAATTTTATTTATTTGTTTTTTTATTGATTTTTTATTAAAAAATTAAAAAGTTACCACGTGTCACGCTGATATCGTGTCAGGTGGCAGTGATAGTGCCACATGTCACTATTATGCCGGGTGTCATTTTCACACTCTCAAATTAGTCCATATATTTTTATTTTTGTCACAATTTAGTTCCAAATTTTGTAAAAATTGTGCAATTTCATCCCTTTCTAAATTGAAACAAAAATTAATTTTTATATAAATGTTATACAAATATTTTTATTAAATTTGATATTTTTATTCAAATTGATATTTTTATTATATGTTTTCAACATAACTAAGTTTATTTAAATTTGTGTTTCACATTCAACTTTACTTAAAATCGTTTTCAAATTTTAAATTTATTTATTTTCAATTGTTACATGAACTAGTTAAAATTATTTTTATAATTGTTATTTTTACACCAACTCAAACATTTGTATAGAAATTATTGAACTTTACACATTTTAAAAATATGCAATTATTTGAAATATAAATTCAAATAAAAAAACAATATTAAAGTATGGTGTAATAAAATATCAATATAATTTATGAAATTTTTTCTATTAGCATTATTTTCTATTAGCAACTTTAATAGAAATATTTATGTACATTTATATACAAATTAAATTTGGTTTCAATTTGGAAAGGGACAAAATTAAAATGTAGAGACCAAATTTAGAACGAGGAAATGACATGTGGCATAATACTGACACGTGACATTATCACTGTCACATCACTTTGTCACTGTCATGTGACACGTGGCAAATTTTTTTATTTAAAAAAAAAATTCAAAAAAATAGATAAATAAAATAAATTCAAAAAATCCAGAAATCGACACGTGACACCCCTAACGTCGTTACTGTATCACTAACGAAAAAGACTTATTTCATCAAATTTCTCAAAACAGAGACCAAATTGAGATAAAAAAAAATATAGGCTTCAAATCGATATTTTATTATGAAAATAAGAATTAAAGACATAATTAAATCAGAAAAATAACACAAACTTCACCCTCAAATACACTCAAATCAATTATCTCACTCTCCCTCAAATCAATCCACTTATAAAAACACATCCTTAATGTGTTATATGTGGGTGTAATCCATACACGTTATTTAATAAATATTAAAATACTCAAGTGATATTGATTTTTGTACCAAAACTTTTATCTCAAAATCTTAAATAAGTTTCTAAATTTTTGTTATTTTCAATAATTAAGTTCGTATTTTTAAAATGTTTAACCATTAGACTCAAACTCAAATTTATGCAACTAAATATTTAGAAATTAATTTCCACTTAATTATTATTAAAAATTAAGTAATAGTTTAGTAATTTTCTATTTCAGAATCTATTAGTTTGAAGGATTAACGTAGACAAGAAAGTGACTTGTGCAGACAAAACGAACAATTTTTTTCTTATCCATTAGGAAAGAATATCTATCTAAAAGACAAATCAAATTTATTTCAGGTGTTAATTTTCAACATCTTCATCATCAAGGCACATCCCTCACTATACAAGTTGTAACCAAAGGTGTAAGGAGAAACATTTTTTTTTATTTGGTAACGATTTGATCTGCTTTTGTTAATTTACTCAATTTAAATGTTTATTAAAATTATAAAAGTGATGTGCTAACTCATTTTATAACCCGATTTCATTAATTAAAAAATAGTAAAAGTCTTATAAGTTTAAGACATAAATCTTAATTTATATAACTCCGTAAATTGAGTTCGGTCTATAGGACCTTTTTGTCTATATTTTTTTATCCCATCAGTTGCAAATCTTACATCAATTAGTGATAATATATAAATCAATCAAAATTTTAACTTACAAACTTATTTTATAGGATTGAATTAGGCTTAAAATTTAATTCTTAATTATTTAACTACTCACACTTAAGACAATAACGATGACAGATCTAAAATCCTAAATCAGTACGGAGTAATTAAAAATTATTTAAATCTCAAACTAATATCCTTTTAAAGTAGAAGTAAAGAATTAAGAGGACAAAATTAAAAAAAAAAACAAATATATAAGATGAGAAGGGTCAAAATAATTTTTTTCAAATATTTGATAATAATTTTAACAAAATACATCCTGATTTACACAATGGTCCGAAACTGATATATATTCCATTTTAGAAAGGTGTATTAGAAGTCTAAGTTGGACTCGAGAAGACTTGTGAGTCTTGAATAGTTCCTACACATGCAACCAACAGAAATGAAATGAAATTACGTTGATGCGTGGAAATTGTGGTTATCGTTTTCGAAACAAAGTGGAAAGCAGTGGCTGCAACAATCGTATCTAATCCACCGTCAAACACAGCCTAACTATACTGTTTCCAAAGCACAGAAGGAGAAAATTGGATTTATTGTACCTCAAAACAGAAAGACTTAAAGTTAATGCCGGCACTCCCCGTAATATGGTGGTGTTCACGGAAGTCAGCTTTCCTCATAAACTTAGCACGCAAGGTTGCTTCAACGCTCTCAATTATGCCGAAAGCGATATATTTACACACCAAATTGCATTATTTTGGATTATATTTCATTACATTTCAACTTCTACCTATCTTTATTGACCCATATCTACCAGTATATGATTTTGTTTGGAATTTCTGAAATTGGAAATTATTTCATTTCATTTCATTTCGAAATTACTTGTTGAACATCTTCAAATAAATAAACCAAAAGGATGATTTTACTATTTTTTTCTCAACCTTAGCTAGAATAGTAAATATATGAGAATAAAATTATCGATTAATTAACACTAAATCAAGCCTGATAAAAGTTGATTGAATTTCCAAACACATAACTTTATTAATTAGGATGATTTCTAAATCAAATTTTAAATCAATTATATACTAATTAAATCAATTTCCTTTTGATTAGTTATTCAAAAGGGACTCGTGTTCCAAATTGGATGCAATAGAAATCAAACACAATGTACTAGAGTCATCCTATTGACTGATGATGTGTACAATGTATCACCAATGGGAACTTGAAAATCAAGATATTATATAAAACCACTGTGCATTAAAACGTTTTTCATGATAAGAAAAAATTCTAAGTTCTAATTTTCTCCCACCTTCTCTTTTTTTCTTTCATCCTCTTTCCACCAAAAAAGTCTTTGTTGGGATGTCTCGTCTGAGGATAGGAAAGAAGCTTCAACCTGCGAAGAAGGCTTGGAAGAGCTTTTCCAACAAAATGCAATCAAAACTTCCGAAACTCAGCATTCCAAAAGCCATCAAAGCCACCTTCAAACGCCTACTTGCCACCTTGCATTCCCTTCATCACCTCGTACTCTCTAGAGGTCGTCGTTCGCTTACAGGAAGAAGATCATCATATGCTGCTTCTGATTATCGTGTTCATGGTAAGAACATATCTGCAATACGCATAGATTACCTCTTTCCTGAGCCTGCTTCCTCCATGGTCGTGCATGCCAACAAGACTCATGCATCACAAGGGGAAACAAGCAGAGGCAAAGAGGTGATTGAGAAGAAGAAGGGTCTGGCAGGAGGGAACAGTGGCGTGAATAGTTTGGAGGATGCATGGAAATCTGTGGTTGCTAAGTCACCTCAGCTGCAGGTGGATCAGAAGGCAGAGGAGTTCATCTCCAAGTTTCGTGAAGATATGAGGCTTCAGAAAGAAAGGTCTTTGTTGGAATTTCAGGAAATGCTAGCACGAGGTGCCTGAAATTTATGTCCACTATTCCCTTGTGTTGTGCATAGTACAACATTCATAGACTTGTTGAGCATGGTTGTTTGGGATTGTTTTCTTTTCCTTCATTTTGGTTCTTCTTAAGGTAGTCGGTTGAAATGGGTTTTGCCAAAAAAACTGACAGTATATTTCTGTTCTTTAGGCTTGCATAAGAGATTATTTTTCCCCTTTACATTGTTTTTATTCTTCATTCTCATGTACATATGATTAAGTGTGCATCAACATATATAGGATAAGCAGTTTGTATACAATGTATTAAATTATAAAGCTTGCTTTATCTGCTAGTACTTTTATCATCCATTTGATCGAGTTTTTCCTCAAAATGTAGTTCACCTTCTGTTACGACTCAAAGATAAGGCTTCCCCTTGTTATCTAGAGAGTATGGAGACAGAGATTTAAGACTAAGAGACTCTTTGCAAACCATCGGAATCAACTCCTCATGTAAACATGATTTAATGTAAAATCTATAATTGAGATTTCAGGCATACATCCCAATTATGTTTAATAACTCAATGTATTCAACCAAAACTAGTTTTATTCAACTTTAAAATAATTGTCTTAAAGAACCCACAATCCAAAATGAGTATTACTATTATGCATTTATAGGGTGTTGCGTGCTCGTGCTTCCAACCCAATGGCAAAAAATATTTGGAATGTCCCACATCCCAAGTGCAAGATAATAGAAAGCTAAAAAGTAAAATGAATACTAAATACCAAGCTTTTACTTATATTGTCAGCAACAACAACTCTAAGATATTATCTTAGGTCAATTCAGATAAAGAGTTAATATTTCTTTTAATTTAAAACTTTAAGAAAATAAATCTTTCTTCTATGTTGTTTCATCTCCATTCAATATGGGACTTCCACTCTGCATAGGACATCACATTGTAAAAGCCACAATGATAACATTCAACAGTTCAGCAATTTTGTTATACAACGATTTTCCAAGCTCGGCATCTACCCCAAGGAGAAGACACCTAATGCAGAAATTCATTCATGGGATCAAGACACGTAATGCAGAAATTCATTCATAGGAACAAGACACGTAATGCAGAAATTCATTCATGGGATCAAGACACCTAATGCAGAAATTCATTCATGGGATCACCGGAGAATTTGAATTTTCTACTAGGTTTTTCCGTGTTATTCTTCTATTGTGTCTTCAAAATATATTAATAACCTCTGATTTTGAAATTTTAAAATATATTTCAAAGATTCTTAAAGTAGCAATACAATGTATTTTAATATTCAGCAAAGACAACACCAAAAAATTCTGTAGAGATACTCATCATCGTGATGAATCTTTTTCATGCAATAAGCCTCCATCTCCTCTCGAGTGACCTCGGAAAAGTATTAGGGTATCAAACAGAAAATAAACTTCCCGTCGCCCAAAGCTACGGTGCATTATAGGTATAAGAAACAAAAGAAAAAATATAAACACTACCTCCTTTTTTCTTTATCTGCAGGCCAAACAAAATGGTAGCTCAACAAAACTAAGAAAATGAAATCATTATTCATAACCACATATTTTCAGAATGTCAAGCTCCAAATCTTGGGCAATGTCAACGAATTACATGATCTCTAACTAGGAATGGAAACATGACAGGTAAATGAAAATTAAATAAAAAGCCAAAAAAGACCTTGCCTAGGCAAGTTTTGTCTGGTCCAGGACCAGGTCATCAGGAACATCAGTTCCTCAAGTAGCAAGCCTTTTCTCCTCTGTTGGAACAAGAGTATCTGCATTTATTTTTTGAAACACATGCATGGGAATACAAGCAGACGCTGTTAATAACATTACATTTGGTCATAATATAGTTAACAAATAACATAAATCATACCAAATTCAACCAGCGCTCAAACAAAGATAAGGGAAAACTGCAGGACGGATGGAGATGAAATAAAGAGAACACAACATATCGAATAATGCCAGGTCATTTATAATTCTGCAATCACGATCATATTCTACATATTTCTCTGTTTGTCCCAAAAGAAGCTTCTTTGAAAGCTCTCCTTGAGCTGCAGCATTTCCATATTTCTCCATTATGCTTTTTTTTTTTTGCGACTATAACTTCTCCGTAGTTATCCAAAATTCTTATACGGAATTCAGCTTTGGAAGGTGCAGCTTGCATGTGGATATCCTGGCTTTTTTCAAATTTTACTACATTGACTTTTCTTTTTTATATTTATAATATAGCATAAATGCCTTGGAGGAGAAGACAATAGTTAGAAACATACATCTTTCAATTAACACCAGACACGACACCTACCCTTGAAGGCCCACGGCTACATATCTTCTGTGCTTCCGATTAACATTGGACACCTAAACACGAAAGTACATGGATAAATGAAAGTCTATGGCTACACCTATGTAAGCTTCAATTATATAAATTCAAAATTGAATAACATAGCTACAACAAGCCAGACCAAGCATCTTGATCAAATTGGAATTTTATCACAAAAACTAGGTATCAAAGTATCAAAGCACAAATTGGAACATTATCCCCAAAAAAGCTGTATTTCGTTTGCATGCAGCAAGAAACCATTCCCAGAAAACTTCAGAGACATACCAGAATCAAAGAAATTAGACAAAATATATATATAAAAAAAAAATCCACTTACTTTTATGACATGCTCCCTTCCTGCACTTGTCCACTATCTCAATTACATTGCAGTTATTATTACTTCCCCTCCTACAATCATAACCACATTTATCTCCAAAATTGTAGGTAGATTGATTAAAAACGGAAAAACTTGTATCTTCCAACCGTTCAACTATTGGTTGGTTGGTTTGGCCAGAGTTGTATTAAAGTATTACTCTGTTGTTGCTGTGATTACTGTCTACTGCAGGTAGCATGAAATATTTTTGCACTTTTATCGTACCAAGATTTTGTATGATTTGAGTCTGATTTCCATTTCCTTTGATGTTTAAGACTCTAAACAAATAGAAAAAGCCACACAAAACACATTCACCAGCATACAGAGGAATAGAGAAAGAAAGGTAATAGAAAGTTGGGAGGCTTACAGATTTCTCAGCTTTAAATAACATGGAGCAGAAGACCTAAACTTTGGTATATGAGGATTAATCTCTTTTCATCTTCTTCTTCTACCTCAGCTGGTGCAAGCCCAGCTTTACGTGCCTTTTCAAGTGGTCCTCAAGCATATTTATTTTTCATTCCAATGCACTGTATATAAAATCACAGTGAAGAACGTGAAATAGGGTTTTCCCAACCACTCAGTTTAAGAACATCAACTTTAAAATTACTATCTACCTTACTAGTTAAAATTGCATCTCTGAAAGAATCTAGAAGTAAGTCCCCACGTTGCAAGGTACAAAATTGGAATTATAACTTCGACCCCTTTTCCTTCTTTTGTTCTGTTTATGTAACCTCAAGAAAATCAAAGTTTATTAGAGGGAAATTTGTGGCAATTTCAGGATGTTGTTCTTTTTTTAAATTTCCCACCCAATCTACAATCAGAATCCGAAAGTATTTAATTATAAAGATAATTAATTAATTAATTGACTAATTAAGAAAATGACAGGAAATTAAATGTGGACCATATGAAACTTTGAAAAACACTCACCTGATGCAGTTTCCATGGCTGTTAATTATAGAAAGCGAGAATGGTAACAATGTTCCGTAGACAGTACTCAAATTCTAATCGGGAAGTGGGCCTTGGGCTTTTAGTAGCCTCCTACTGTTTGAGTAGCCCAGCTTAGTTTTTTTGACAATACTAATTTTTTTCATTTCATTATTAATGGCCTGATTGATTTTGAGTTATGATGCACACATATGGATATGACACGTATCTGATATATCGATATATTTATTTTTAAAATAATAGAATACGATATGTGATATATATGTTATTTATGAATCTTGAAAAAGTATAAATATTATTACAAACATAATAAATATATGGTTGTTAATTAGTGAATTCAAATTTCCTAATTAAAGACAAATTATTTTGATAGCCAAAATCTAATAGCTAATGTTAGTGACTAATTTAAAAACCAATTCATAATTGAAACTATTTTAATTATCAATTTAGAGACCAATTATAATTTTTTATACTTTAGTTGTCAATTTAGTCATTATATAGTGATTAATTATTTTTTGTCACTAAAATTAGTCATTATTCAAATATTTTATTGTACTGTACTACAACTTTATAAATTAGATACTTCATTAATAAGTATTGTTAAAGTATCCTAAAGTATCGGAGACGATACGTGTCAGACACGGATACATGACCCAAGTTGAAGTATTGGTGCATCATAGATTTTGAGGGATGAGAGAAACTATGGAAATAGAAAATAAATAAATTTAATATCTATATATATATATATAAATTATTTTTTAATCATTTAGTATATTATAAATACGGAAAAAATAAAAATAAAATGTTTTCTAAAATAATATAATTTAATTGATTTGATAAAAAAAATAAAAAATAATGTAATAGGTTTCGCTATTTTTTTTCTCAACTAAACAACAAAAAATAATTCTCTCAAACAAATAAACTCTCATCCAATAAAACACACTAACTAAACATAACAGGGTTTTTCTTAATTCTTTTACCAATGAAATAACATTGTAAAAAGGAAGATTAACAAACCAAACACATTAACGGAGTTGAACTTCAAATCAAGCTTAGAAAGTTGTTTTTCTTGTCTCACTAACATTAAAGTTTGCCATTTTATTTTCATTATAAACAATATAAACAGCTATTTTTTTCATAATCAAATTCATTTGTTTTAAAAGCACAGAAAATAAAGTTGTCCCATTTAAGTAGGTTATACGAATAATATGATGCAATTATCCTTAACAAAAATCTAAAGTCTGAAAAGTAAAAATCATTACAAGATTCTTATTCATGTTTTTCTTTATTTTCCTTTCTAGACTCTCTCTATCCCTTTTTAAAAGTTAGAACCCTTTTTAAAAGTTAGAAATGGTGTGATTCACTCTCTTCAAATTCATGTATTGGTAGTGACTTTCTTTCATCCATCAAACTTCCTCAATTAATTTATTGTTATTTTTCTATTAACATATAGTCGCATCAATATCCCTTTTTATATACATTTAAATTCATCATTTCTTTTACAATGAGATATTGTTTTTAAAGTTTCATTCATACTATTCTCACATTTTATTTGTTTTGTCATTTTAAACTACAAAGTCGGTATTATGTGTCAAATGTCTTTATTAACTTTTTTATGAATATTATTATTTTTAAGTATACTAAAATTTAGAAATAAATTGTATGATTTATTTTTTATTTATTTCATCTCATTCCACATCATCACTAATAATAATTAAGGATTGAGTCATCACCGTCATTGATAGCATTATCATTATTATCAAATACAGTAAAAAATTACTAATTACTTTACATTAATTATAATATATTTTTTATTAATCATACGACCTACATTTCTTAATAAGTGGATAAAAATAATCAAGATGGTCAGGATAATATATATCATGTCATCCAATTAACGAAAATTAAACGAAAGTTAATCAATTAAAAAAATATAAAAATTTGAGTATTTCATAAAAGAAAATTAATTAAAAGTATCTAAAGTCATAAAGAAACTAAAACTTAAATAAGTAATGTTTTTACACTTGTATTGAATAAAGAGTAATTTTATAAATAAGATTTGAGCTTGATATAAATATATCATCTATGCCAAAAATTCTAGTCTCATAAGTGATTAGTAGTCTCCGTCAATAAACATAAACTATATAAATATGTTTATTTTTATTTTTGAAAGTATATTCTATGAAACTATTGTATGGAATATAATGTTTTTTTCCAAGTCAACAAAAGGTGTGTACAAAAGTCATATCCAAGTCTCCTTTGTTACACTTTAATATCTTTCCATCAACTGTCCTGTAAAAGATAAATAGCTTATCTTGTATATCTTACAGTATAATGTCAATTTAACTTTTTGCAATCCCTCTTAACCATGCCTAATCATATACATTCTCATGATTTCATGTGGAGATTTATATAGATACTCATCCCGGATAATTTACGGAATATTAGGATCTAAACTACTCTTCTCTCACTTCTCAAACATTTTTTTTTAGGTTAATCTGACAAACAACGATTTAAATGATATCTTGTTCACATGTGTATATTCAAATTTCAATAAAAATACCTTCAGAATCATAACATTATCATTATAATAGGTGTACATGATTATATTGTTTTTATATATATATATATATATATATATATATATATATATATGTGTGTGTGAGAGAGAGAAGTCTTCCAATATTTTTATTGAACTTGCTCAATTAGTTCTAAAGTTTCGAAGAGTGATTAATTCCAATTTTTACTTCTAAGTTAAGAAATCAAAAATATATTTAACCTAGTATTTTGTTAAAATAATCCACAATCTTTCTTGTCCTCATTTTCAAACCTTTCAAATCAATTTTATAATTCCAAAATCTTAGCTCGTGAACTATAAAAGTCTAAAATTTCGAAGGATAACTAATTTCAATTTTTATTTGAATCTAATGAATTAAAAATATATTTAACCTAATATTTTGTTAATGAAAAGTTGAACTCAAAACTTCTATCACCCTCATCTCCAAAAACTTTCAAATCTAAGTCTTATAACTCCTCAATATTAATAAGAGGAATTTGAACCATAATCTCTCTCAACTTTCCTTTCAACTCTTACCACTAAATCACCTTATACCTCCAAGTTTGACATAACATTTCATATATATAATATAACTTCTCAATTGACATATCTATTTAACAAAGAGCGTTAAAATCAATGGTTTTCAAATGAAAAGTTTATTTTATTTAAAAAAGCAATTTATATTAAATATATCCATTATACTATATTTAAGTTTTGAATTTTTTTTTGACGTGGCATAATCCTTAAATTATGACCTAATGTGTATATCCAAAATTAATGGGAAGACTTATTTTGGAAAAATAATAATCATGATGAGCAATAAGCAGCAGGTTTTTGACTGGGAAAGTTTGAGGAAATTAAAGTAGCAAGACTGAGTGCTACTTTAATTTTTACACAAAGCAACTTTTCTTTCCAGGAATCATGACTGAGTGCGGAGCCTTACTATTTCAAAGTTTAGTAGCACTATTTTTACTCTCACTAATGTTATAGAAACTTCACATATTTGTTCTATTAATGCACATTTATAGTTTAGGAGTCTCGAAAAAGTTTTGAAAATGATATTATATATATCGCCCAATTTTCTTTCATGAAAATTGCAAAGAGTAACTTTTTTATTAAATTGCTTTGGGTTGGTTTGTAAGAGTCCATAAAAAAAAATGTTAATTGTTACTTTAAATTATCTCACTTGACTAAATGAGTTGCATGTTTCTTACGTACAACATAAGGAGGGACCAATCTACACTAAAGAAGTCTTCTTCAAAAGTTAACATAATGCATCTTATCTTTTATACCCAAACCCTAAAAAATGGCATTGATGAAACTGGTCAATAAATTTTTAATTGAAGAACAGATTTTCCACAGAGACTTAGGTCAGGTGGTATGGTATCAATGTTCTTCAGGAAAAGAATTTGATGGCCAACACTCGTCAATAAATATGTGAAAGTGGAACTCATAAGGGACTATATATTTTAGGTAGCTCAATTGGGATCATGGGGCGGTTATGTTTTTCATGGGTGGGACAGTTAGGAACTTTTTTAACTTTTTTTTAGTGTTTTTCCTTTCTTTATATACTTTAATAGGAACTAAACAATTTTTCTCTGGTAGGATCTCAAGTTTCAGATGGAATTCGATGTAAAAATAAGAAATTTGAATAATATATAAAAAAATATCTATAAATATATTGTTATAAAACTTTCATTAAGAGATGCTATTATAGTACTTTATGATTTTATATAATTTATTATTTTCAAATTTCCTTAGTCACCTTTTCAGAAAGATTGATCAGTGATATTAGAATTGATAATTCATTTTAATAATCAGCTTAAATAAGTATACAGAGTGAGTAAAAAATCCTATATTTAGATTAATTGTATTAAAAGTTTACTTACGAGGTTTCAGACAGTAAAAGTAACGGTTCCTAAGGTACAAGGAATTTAAAAATGATTTTACTAAAATTCTCTCTTGCATTTGCATATGAATGAACAGTAAAAAGCTGAAACAACACACTATAAAAAAATACACCAATGTGAAAACAACTCATAGTCTCTCATACAAGTTTAGATGTAACTTATCAGTGTGAAATATGAGTTCATTATCTCTTTGAACAGCCCCACAATTTTTTATATTTATACTTGTAATAATTGACCTATAAAAAAATTACAAAAATTAGATTAGATCTTAAGTTAGTAGATTTTTTACTTCAATTACACCACTAAGCATTTGACTCGGGCTTTGTTATAGTATATGTGCATTTTACTAAATTATGATCAGATCTCTCTAATACATAAATTATGATCTAGTTTTATACTAAAATAATATCTAATTGCATTTTGAACGTTGAAACTTTTGGTCCAAAATGTACCGCCACTAGGCCATTACCACACCCACATGTCCCGATGAACAGAGTTACATTGGCAACCAAAAGTTTTATTTTCCGTCGTTTAATCGAACACTTGCAAGTTGCAATAGAACCAAATTCACGATGAACTTCTCCAAAATTGATCATCCATTCGAGTGTAAATTAATATTCTTTCATGAATAATGGTACCAGAAAAGTCTAAAGAAAATGGACAATAAAGCTCAGCAAAGGGGCGTGGATTTTTGAATAATATAACTTTTAGGACATAATTTATTGATATTACAATCAAAAAGCTCTACCCTAATTAAACACTAATTTGTAAAATACAAAAATGTTAGAAGATTGGTGTTTTGCACTAAAAAAAGAAAAGTCAGTGTTTGACAAGTAGATTACATGTGTACATACATTGCAGAACATGATTAGGCTTTCCCATTCCTCTGGCTGGTTTCTTTGTCAATGGATGACTCCAAGATCTTGCAGCTGGCGATAATGGCGCCCCCACACAACCGAAATTATGGTACCCTTTTGTTGCAACGGTCAAATTCAAGTTACCCTGTATTATCCGGTAAATTTAATAATACCCTCTTTCAACGTGACATGAGAAAATTTCAAAACTCTGGCAATTCTGTGGAATCAGCGGTCCTGGTGAATATGTCATACCAGAAATCCATGCCATCATCAAAGTTTGAATCATAAGCATGACTCTGCTCCAAAGTTTCCTCATACTTAGTAAAAGGGTATTGAAGTGGCATCTGATCTGAGATTGTCATGGATTGTGTTTCATCAATTGCCGGTTCCGACCAAAAACTCTCGTCAATCACGGGCATTGTCTCCAGAGACTCTATGTCTTCACACTTTATGTTTTTGCTGTCACCAACTGTGACAGATGAAAAATCACTAGAAGTGGTGCATGCAGAGGTTGAATCCATTTCTCTGAAATTCAAACTTGCAGGTTCTGATTGAGTTACGATGCTGGAATTGGAATCAGAACGTCTGATTTTTGGCTTTGTGACTCTTCTGGAATTTGTTGAATTCAGCAACCTCTTCTTCAAATTGGTGTGCCACACATTTTTTATTTCGTTGTCAGTTCTTCCTGGCAATTTTGCTGCAATTGCCGACCACCTGAAAATAAGGATCGACACGGTTAATATTATATTCGTGAAATTATTGCACGAGATTCGCGTTCACTTTGTTTATTCCAGTGAATCGGTAAACAACAAACATTGATGTTGTCCTAATTCAATAGTGCACGGACAATGAATCTCATGCTCATATTGGTATTTACGTCTCTAACACATGTCATAATTGCATGTGCCATAAACTGCCACACCAATTTGTTTCGTGCGAGACAGATCTAATCAGAGATTCTTGCCCTCGCAGTCCCACTTTTTTGTTTTTTTCTCTATCGGTTTCGATGTTTTATAAACTATAGTTTTCTATTTCAATACTCTCTTTTCTTTTAACATCTGGGTTGTATATCAGTATTTTTTTATGGATACACTCTTTCTGTGATCACTTGCACCGTCAAAGGTGGGATCATATACCTCGATTTTCTCACACAATACTCGACTCCCCCATTATGAAATAAATATTAATTAACACAGTCTTTATTACATTTTAATTTTCATCCAAGTTGACAATAATTGTTTCCGGCCCCCACCACTTCATCAACCTTGTTTATGCATCGGAGAAACTTTGGAAAAACCGAACATATTCATAATTTGAGGAAATTAAAAAGATCAAAATGATTGAACAGGGTGACGTGTGAACTAGAAATTGGATGGCAGACATGTGCATGATGTTTTGTCTTGATATGCTTTTTGCTGGGAAGTTAAATTAGCATGATCAATGTGATGTATGGGTCCAAGATAGGAAAAATGATGAGTGAAGAATACCTGTTTCCCAGCATCTCATGCAGCTTAATGATAGTTTCTTCTTCTTCGGATGTGAAATTCCCTCTCTTGATATCAGGCTTCAAATAGTTAATCCATCGCAGTCTGCAACTTTTTCCACATCTTAACAGGCCTGAGCAAAATGGTCACAGGAATTATAAGAAAAAAATATAGATTAAGGTTTATGAAGCAGAAAGCGTTTTTGGATGTAAGATTTACCTGCTTGCTTTGGGAGGGCACGCCAATTGCCATGGCCATGTTTTTGGATGTAAGAAGTGAGGATTTGATCTTCCTCGGGAGCCCAAGGACCCTTCTTCAATCCCATCTTTTCACAACAAGGAGCTCTCACCATGTTTGTGGTATTGTTTGGATGGCAATGATATAAGGAAGATGAAGAAATTGATGCAGTAGTAGAGTAGTACTATAGTCTCACTCTAGCAAACTGGTTATTTTCTCTCTCCTTCAACTTCGTTTCCAAAGACTCTCGCTGGCTATTTATCCTTGGATACTCCGCACGCCATGGCCAGAATGGTCCAACAATAGGAAAAACAAATTTCCATATTCAAACCATTTAGCAGTTTCCGCGAAAGGGGTTCCTCTCTTTCTCTCTCTTTCTTTCTCTCACGCACACACAAAGAGAAAAGAAAAATAAGTGTTACATGCATATACTAGTGAGACTTGGGAGTGGTAAAAGAGTAACGACAAATTTCGCACACATTTATTGTAATTTTGCCAACCAATTTGCGTACATTTATTTATTTCTATATGCTAATATTGTATAGAATGCCACGTTGCTTTCTCTATCCACTAAACTATTTATAACTTAACCACATGTACATTGAAAGATTCGTAACCAGATGTTTTCATTTAATTTCATTTTTATTCGCTTCTGCTATTTTTACTCTAATACCTTCATAATTTAATTAATGTTTTATTTAATTATTGGTAAAAATATATAAATTTAAAGCTTATTGCTAATAAATGAGACACCATTAATGTAAGTAATTAAGAAAATAAATTCAAATAATATGCACAACAAAAAATAAATTTAAATTCACTTATAACTTTTTACAGAATAATTTTAATTTCACAAGTTTATATAATATCATATAAATCAATAATTGAACTTTAAACAATTCTTCAAAGTCCATGATATCGATAAGATTTGAAAATAATTTAAATAAAAAACACAACTATGTAATATTCCGTTAACATTGAAATAAAGCATTAAAATAAATAGAGATATCTTATATCTATATTTAATTTTTTAAATAAAATTTTATGTAATAATAAATAATTAATAGACTTTGACGTATTAGTATAATTAATAGATCAAAATTTATATTAATACTTAGCATAAGCTTGTTTAAAAATATGTTCAAGTATTTAATATTTGATTTAGACTTATTTGAATCATTAGTCTTCGATTCAAATAAAATTTAAGTTGGCCTGATTGCACACACTATTCGCAGTTCAATTTTGTCACATCTAATTTTACCCACTTTCACTAAAATTAAAGTCCTATATATCTAATATAGAGTTTGAAAATTGAATCAGTTTTCAACTCTTTTTTTTTTAATTTATTAAATAAATAATAAGATACATAATAAAAATTATAAAAAAAACATTATAAGTAATTGTAGAATTAATATATAAGTCTTCAAATATGACTATTAAAAGCACAACAAAGGACTTATAATTACATTTATACACTTATATTAGAAATCATTTCAAAAGACATTTATTAATAACAATAAATTTATAAATAATAAAAAATTATAGGTATGTTTTCATTTTTTTTTTCTAAATCAAAGTAGATTATATCAATAACTAAGCATTACTAAGCATTTTCTTACTCTTTATATATGCTGGATTTTATCAATTATTTATTTATTTATTGAAATCGATGACAATTTTATATTCAAAATAAAAAAACGATACATATATCTTAAATTATTTTTCAATATAAATGTTTTTGTAGAAGTTTTTTTATTAATTTTTTTTATGAATTTGTTGAAGTTACTTGATTTATTTGTCGATATTTTGATTGATGGTTTAATTTTCAAAACACAGAATATGCATGTTACATTATCATTTATTAAATTATTTCATTTTTGTGAAGAAGAAAAAATCATAACAAAATGATCTTTAAGAAAAAAAGATTCTACAAATAAACTCATTTGAAAAAGTCTGGTAAATAAACTAATGTCAACATATTTGTCATAATAAACTTGTCCAATGTTCATGTTGAGAAATTGTTATTCAAGAAATCAAATTTCACAATAGAAAATAGGCTACCTTTGCTAAAAAAATTTATTGAATTTCAGTAGGTCAAATTCTCAATTATGAATAATGTTATTCTAGAATTTCACTTAAATTTTAGTTTCTAAAAATACCTGGAATTCACTCAAAACATGGTCTTTCAAAAAATAAATCTGAATAAAGTTTTTGATTTTTTTTCAAAAATAAATGAAAAAAGATAAAAAATTTACAAAAATATTAAATAAAGAAAAAAAATTTCATATACCTCTCTTATTTTTCTACACCCTATTAACACCAATTAAAAAGTAATATTGCCCAGTTTTTTCAATTGATTCATCCTAAAAAAAATTATATTTTATCATAAAATTAATATTTTATTGGTATTGAATGGAAAGTTGAGGAAAAAAAATATGTGTTTAAGTATTACTACCCTTAAAATTTTCAGCAAAATTTGATTCCTACACGTCAAATTTAACCACTTAGAGAAATCTTACATCAATTATGAATTACACAAATTTACAATATGCAAACATCTTTTTACAAATTAGTTTTTAAAATTGAGTTATGTTTAAAGTTTAAGATAATATCAGAATTATCTAAGTTTATCTTAATAATATTTATTTATTGTAGATTTATCATATCACTTGTTATCGAATCATCCACTAATATTTATTATCATATTCAAAATGTATATACATTGATGTAAAGGAGGTATTGAAGAATTTCACATCAACTAAAGATAATAAAAACAAATTTATAATAGATAAATGGGTGCAAATTTTACTTTATAAATTAAAATTTGTAAGATTGAGTTAAATTTAAAATTCAATACTTAAATTAATGAATTTTTCTAGATATTCAACGTCTAATGATCTATTTTATGCTCCAAAACTAAACTATCGACATGTACATGATTTTTTATTTTTTTAATCAAGTTTATTATGAAAAAAAATTATTAAGAAAACTAAGAACATCGTGCGTCTTTATATACAGTGGATATGATGTGAGGTAGAAAGAGCGGGTCGGAAAGACGGCCTTCCTTGCTTTCACACTTAGCAATAGTACCCTAAATGTAGCACCCACTTTTTGTTCTAATCATTTCAGTTCATGCACCAACGTCTCAAAATATATAATTAGTATCCTTTTTACCACAAATATATTTAGATAATAATAGGTTGAGAACTAGATTTTGATAAAATTTTTTTACAAAATGATATGTCAATTTTTAAGTAATTTTGAAATATAAAAAAATAAAAAGTCATTTGAAAAATATCACATTATATTGTAAAAAGAAATTGTCAATGATTGGTAAAAGATTATTTCTCTATATATTTAATGTGGTATTTATGAGCTGCATTTTTTATTTTACTAGCTTTTATTGTTTTAAAATTTATTAGGGAGAGCTACCGCTCAGAAATAACAAAAATATGTATACTTTTATTTAACTAAAGAAACAACTTTGTGATGAAATAATCTTTGAAGTGATTTATAATATGAGTCAGTGAAAAAATAGTTAGAAAAGAGACATGTCAAATGCTAATGATCTTAAGATTAATTTTGATATATATAGGTATTACTCATTGTCAGATTTTAGCTACTTGTCATAAAACAAATCACTTAACAAATGAAGGTTTAATGATTGGAAACCTCTTTAAAAAAAATAAAATAACGGAACACAGATCAAGTAACGAATGTAGGACTTTCATGAGCAATGTTGACTTGTAAGTCAACTTTAAAGAAGAAAAAAAAGTTGTAAAAATGGATAAACATCTCCAAGGACATATAAGTAAAGAGAAGAAAACATTGGAAGGATAATTCATGTCGTTAGATATTTTTTGTTAGCAAAATTGTCGAGATAAATAGAAAAGATTAATGCAAAAAAAATAATGAACTTTTGTTCTCTTATTGAATTGAATGGAATCCACGAACGCTCTGATCTCATAAAAATAATGAAATTTATTGTCATTTATCTTAGTAATAAGATCCAAAATAATTAAAAATATATATATTTTTGTAACTATTGACTGCATTTTTTATTTATGTGAGTCATCAAGAGCAGGCGACTCTTATACTATACTTTATCTGATATTTCTATAAATTTTAAGAGAAAAAAAGTAGAAGAATTTTTTATAAAAAAAATTAAAATGTTTATGATACAACACATCGACGCTGTTTGGAAAATAAAAAAAAATGTTTTGGAAACTCTTGATTTTAATATTTCTAATGTGAGAAGTTAGAAATATGTTTGATTTTAATATGCAAAGTAAATTATTAGACGTAAATCCTAGAGTATTATATACGGAGTGAGTGATGGTCAAAGTCTTAATTTAGCACTGTGTGACGTCAAGAACCCTTATACTAATCTAAGTCTTTTCTTTTTTAAGTTCTACAACATATTTATATTGCATTTTCTCAATTGAAAAAGCACTGGGAAATTTAAAGGATGATACGAAAGGTTTAATTAATTAATTATTAACTGTAATCACAACAGATGGTATGAAAATAACTAAGTTTGATAAATTTACCTTATAATTTAGTTAAAAATAATACGCAGAAGTTATTTTTATCTGTATTAAAATGTGGATTTTAGAAAACACATTTTACGACGAACTAATAAACGTTTAGCTCCAAAAACATTTTTGATTTATAGCATACAATTCAGACACGCAGGTAAGTTGATAACAAAGTTTAGGAGCAGAGATATACGACCACCTTAAAAGCTTAGTTGTTCCCAAAATATGAGTCAATTATTGCGTGTGGTGAAAGTCAAAACAGGACATAGACACAAGGGTGCGTAGTGAATGGTTTAGGTTTATAAACCTAGGTCATGCACCTTCCCAACCACATTATTATTCCTCCAACTCTCGCATCACACGGGATATGTCTCCGTCACTAACCTCTCGTACACCCAATAATCAAATTAAGCATCTCTATACACACTTACTTACTTGAAGCACTATCTCTTCCGTATGATGTATTATGATATGAGTCCAGATTTTTTATTAATTTTTTTTATGTTATTTTTTATTAGGCATTAAAAATATATTATATTAATATTTTAAATACTTTTAATATATTTTAAAACATCAATATATTATAAAAATACAATACAGAAACAAAACACACACAACTAACAGAAAATCCAAATTGATTGTAATACACACTTTCAATGCTTTCTTTTCCGCTTTTAACCGGTACAAGAATTCGGTGTTATTATGTCACATTATCAGATCAAGAATGATTTTGGTCATCTTCGATAAACGTTTTCGTTAGTATGAGAATAAAATAGAATAAATCAATTTTTTATTTTTATTTTTAAGTGTATTTGTGAATACACACTTTCAATGCTTTCTTTTCCGCTTTTAACCGGTACAAGAATTCGGTGTTATTATGTCACATTATCAGATCAAGAATGATTTTGGTCATCTTCGATAAACGTTTTCGTTAGTATGAGAATAAAATAGAATAAATCAATTTTTTATTTTTATTTTTAAGTGTATTTGTGAAAAAGTAACTTTATGATCCTTGGACAATGATTATAATAGTAACGAGGAAGTATTATATATGTTCGTTGGTTTCTATAAAATAGAATGAAGGAAAAAATAGTGCTAGTAATATGATGTAAATGAGAAAAAGGAAAATAATGATAAAGAATGGTAAAGGCCTAACACCAATCATAGCTCCTATGAGAATTTTGGATGGTGCGATACCATCTGTTATCCATATTGTTTTTCTTAAACAAAAATTAATGGATATAATTAAATTAAACTAAAGTTCCTGTTTTCATGTAAGAGAATGGCAAAATTTGTATCATTATCAATATTTATAATTTTTAAATCAAATCAAATTAATAACACTATTGTTAGTATAATATCAATTATTTAAAGTTTGTTGTTTTGCTTGATTCAAATTTTATATAAAAGTATTTGAATTAGAAATAAGTATTATAATTTGATTTAAGTGTAATAGTTAAGTGTAAACAACTTATCTAACAAAATATATACAATTTGTCAATCATTTGAATTTATAAATTGAGTTAGTTCCTAATTGTTTTAGTATCTAATTTATTAAACTTAAACATCATTAATTCAATCTGAATATATATTTTTTCCTTGCAATGGTTATTTACGCAAGGTTTCTAGATTTAAAAGAATAAGGAATAAATTAAATATAGACACCAATAAAATCCCCAAACTCATTCAACATCCTTATAAGTGACATAAAAAAAGAACAAAAAAAAAGTTCTAACAAATTATAAATTTAATCAATGAATGTTGTTTTTGGGATGTTTTATAGATATAACTGATCTATGTCTTGTGAAATATATGAAATAACTTTAAATTAATAAAAAAACGTAGACATGATTTATATATCAGAAATTGTTCATTTGGTGATGTTTTGTAAAAGTAAAAATTTAATTAGAAATATTGAATGTAGCGTAAGTCATACCATGCATAAATAATGAATTAAAAACTATTAACATGAATTATCAACATTCTTTAACTATTACATACAGAGTCAATGCACTGATTATATATTAATTTATATTTGAAAGTTTCAACTCACCCAGTTTGATAAAATTATTTATACCGAGTGTAAGAATAAAACGAAAAAGAAAAGAATTATATTCTGTAATTCAACCCAGAAAACTACCATATTCAATATATCCATTATATAATTTGTATAATTGCTTAAAGGTCAAGAAATAGAATACAAAAACTAATAATGAAGTGCACATATTTTGACTTGATCAGTGATGGTAAAAGAAATACAAAAATGTGGATTCAAAGCGTAGACTTGAAAACATGACATGTGAGCACAAACAATACAATCCTCGGCCTATACAAGAATACTACTATTATAATCATTAACCGTAGACTCTGACTTCTTATTATACCTCGTGTATGGCCGAAAATGTGTTCTTTTAGCACATTCGCTATTTGTTATGAGAAAAATGAGTTAAGGTTTCCATTCCATATATACTCGTATGATATTAAACATATAATTTATAACACACTCCTTTTTGAATTTGGTGAGAAAATTAAAGTTAATTTTATCGACAAAATTTAAGAAAATTCAACTACCAATGGATTTATTGATAGATTTTCAAAAACTCAATTACTGACACTTTTGTCAATAGATTTTAAAAAATAACTACAAATAAATTTATAGATAAATTTTATCATGTCGTAATCAGGGAAAATTTTAATGTTAATTTTACTGATAAAAATACTCATTAATAATTAAAGTTGTACATTACTAGTGTATTTTACCTATTGATTCATTATCAACAAAAATATTCGTTAATAATTAAAATTTTAAAATTTATCGATAAAATCTGTTAATAAATTTTATTTTAGTAACTTATTTTTCCTGTTGATGAATCCTAATCTACCGATACAATTTTTCTTGTAACAAAAATTTAAAAAATATATTAAATAAAAAAACAACAATAAAATACAAGTTAAACTCATATAAAAAATTCACACCATTCAAAATATTAAAATAACAATTCTTTTATTATTATTTTTTCTATATATCACTGTGCTTAAACTTATATTTTGATTCTTAGAATCCCTAATATCGCGTTTTCATTGATAACCGTGATGAATTTGTTTTACGACCACAATGCAAGCATTACCAATTCTAGTCAAAGGTGTAAGAGTGTGACTAAACAAATATTAACAAGTGTGGTTATGGAAGTGAACATTGCAATTAGAAATATTTTCTTTTGATCCACTTGTTGTGTGGTTGGCAATATATGAAAAGGAAGTCACACGCACGTGAACTTATGGTTTGAATCTTGGGAATTGTTACGGCTAAATTAATCTGGTCTCATATCTTATTATTTTATTCATTTCATAGTCTCATTTGAAGATTGATTTGATGTATTTATAAAATAATATAATGCATTTCTCAATTGAGAATTATTAATTGAAAGTATGTTTGAAACAGGATTATGAATCTACAATGGGTTGTCAATGCGTTAAGCTTGTAACACCCATAGTCACACAACATGTAGGGCATGATTGAATCTGTATTTTTAAAAGTCATTTCGTAGATTTTGCATTACAAATAATATAACGGTGAGATACATTAATTAAAAATGATCGTAGATGTTATTTCTTAAATTACTATAAAATTTGATATATTTTGTAAATCAATATTTATGTAAATCTCATTTACTTATATATATATATATATATATATATATATATATATATTTTATTAAAAAGGATGTCAATTAGTTTTGTAGTGCCAATAAATGAGTTTTATTATGATTATTAAATTATGTAAAATTATTTCATATCATTTAAATTTGCTTACCGAAATGAGACTATATATGAAATATAGACATAAAAGAGAGAATCTTCTTATATTGTTATAGATAAAAAATAATTAAATTATTATTATAATTATAAAATTAAATAAATAATTTTTATAATTTTATTTTATTGCAATTTATAATTGAAAAAGTAGTTAAATTTAAAAAACAGTTACACCGAGAACAGTTAAGTTTAAACAAGCGGTAATATTGTTAAGATAAGTATTATAATTTAAAAAGAAATTATAAAATTGAAATACAATAATGGACACCAAATAGAAATTTTTTAAATATAAGTATAAATAAGTATTTTTAATTTTAAAAAAATATTTAAAGAGTAAAAGACACCAAAAAGAAAAATCCCCTATACCTTTCTTTGCACTCTTTTGATTTGGTAATTTTGGTTCTCATCCATCTTTGTTTTTGAACTCTTCATTACACATATATAAGTTTTGAGAACGATAAACCTTAACTACTACTTAGATTTATTTCTTCTTCTTTTTATATATTTTTTATCTATTAAATATTTATTTAATATTACTTTTCTTACATAATGTATTTGAAAATTCAAATAGTAAAACATAACATGATCTAATAATAATGAAAATAATTAATTAAAAAATTTGCATAGGAAAGTTCTACAATAGAATTAGAATATTACAAATAAATACTCGAGTATTGTTATCCAAACATATAAATATCCGTATAATTAAAAGAATTAAGTTTATAATAATATTTAAAAACCACTGTTAAAGTTGTTCTAATTAATTGATGATAAAAATATTACTTTAAAACGTAGTTGACAGTTGTTCAAAACTTTTACTTGACCGAGATGTCTCTATCGATATTGAGATATTTAAAAAAGTAGAAATAATTGATTTTATTCTTCACTATGATACTGGAAAATAAAATGTTAGACTGAAAAAGAAAAAGAACATGCATGGTGGAAGAGAGTGATGAAAATAGTTTAAATATAAATTAAGAAAACTATATCGGATAGAATAGATAAAATTAAATATTATATATAAAAATAAAGACTTATAATATTATTATTTTAATATTTTAAGATTAAAATAATATCAAATATTTTATATATATAATACTAATTTCATATATATTTAGAATTATAATCTCTTAATGATTATAATCGTAATTATATATATATATATATATATAAAAAATATATATATATATATATATATATATATATATATATAATTTAACATAGAGAAAAGCATCTGATAAAAGAAAATTATTAAAAAGGATTAATATGGGTGTTACGTTTGACCGACGGTGTCTGGGAATAGTGCTGCTTTTTTAATTAGGTGTCCAAAAATTCAATTTGGCTTCTTACACCTTATTCAACATCTTTTATGTTATATGTTTTTTCATTCATCTGTATTTAGGGTTACGTTGTTCCATTTGCTTTCTAAGTTTACCAAAACATTGGTGCCCAAATACATGGTTGTCACCTTGCCAAATTTTTCTGTTGCACTACGTTCTGATGCTGATAGCAGCCACAACTACGATGATTGTTGTAATAAATAAATAATAAACATTATTATTGTTATTTAGAATGAGAACAGGACTTCATAAAAGGGTAAACTGGTAAATTTATAATATAACTTTTGAAATCAATTGATAAAATTGTAGAACATAATAATTTAAGTAAATACATAAAGTAAAATCAAATCCTACCAAAGATTGAAAGTCCAAATTTTTAAAAGATTGTGTTGAATATTTATATATGAAATTAACATTGGTAATCTATAATAGAGTATAATAATAACATTTGCTTTTAAATTTTGGTTCCAATTAGTAATTCAAATCATCATGTTGGTAACCATTAACACATTTATAGAATTATGTAATTATTCATACAAAAGTAAATAATAACATTCAATTATTCACTAGCTTGTATATTTATCTTTGTGAAAGTCTGACAACAAAATCACTAAATAACAATTAATTTTAAAAATAAAAATAAATAATTAAATTATTGACTTTATAAACTAAAAAATATTAATATGTAACTAAAAATTATTGATGTGTAAAATATTTTTTATTATAAATAAAAAGTTATAATTAATCTGTGAATTATAATCAGTTTTTTTTTAATATTAACTACTAATATTTTATCTATCAACAAATTAATATATAAATTATTTTTGAATAATAATAAAATGTTACTAGTAAATAAATTAATATATAAATTAGTTTTGAATAGTAGTGAAATGTTACTAGTAAATAACTACATATTATATAAGATAATACTTTCACTTTGGTCCAACCATGATAATATTAACCTTATATAATAAATATCTAACATTAATCTTAGTTTCACATAAAATTATCTCACCTCCTCCTTTTATTTATTATATGTAAAGACACAATAATTTAGCAATAATTTTTTTATTAACAAATGTTAATTGTTATTATTTTGTAAGTAAGAGGAGTAGAAACTAAGATATTCCGACATTATTTAAGGTATGTTAATCCAAGAGTTGATGCTAAATTGGTAATTGATATTGATATATGTTATGAGGGGTTTAACGTCAATTTTGATAAAATATTTATAAAATTGTCACTGCGCATTTTTAATGTCGAATTTTAGATTATGTAATGTGAAATTTGGTGATATTATAAATCATTTTATAACCGGTGTTTGATCAAAATTCAATTAAGTTGATTGCATTTAATCAAAATCCAACTAAGTTGATTGGACTTAAAATTTAAAAATATTTATTTAAATTTGAGATAAATTCATTTTAATATACTTAAAGTAATATAAATTTATATAATTATAAATTAAATTTCACAATTTTAATTTTGTATCCACCAGGAAGGAAAAAAAAAACTAAGCTTTATGATTTCCAAGAAAATAAGAAACATGGTAAGTTCAACAAGGATCAAGAGGAGGAAACTGAGAGAGAAACATATGGATGAGGATACAGATGATAATTTCATTATCCTTTTTTTTTTCTATACGCACCTGTTATCATTCACAAGTCAACCCCTTATGCGTTTGAAATCTATTTTAAAATGAGCCTAAACTCCAAGATCCAACTTATATCTTAAATTTAATCCTTAGAAAACATTACACACATTATATTAATTAAGATTAAACACATAATTAAATGTGCTTACTACATGTTAGTTAATTTCACGCTCTTATTTAATCACATAAAATTCTTACCATTATTATAATAATAATAAATAAATAAATAAAAGTATAAAGAAGATGATAATCGAGATGGTAATTATACGTAAACATCATTATAATTATTTATTGTTGTTAGTGACTGGTTTGTTAATGGTTATAATGAGAATGTTGATGGCCAAAGCAAGAAAAATATATTTATCTATTTTCATCACCACCTATATCATTATACTTCACCATCATCATGATCATCCTTTTTTATCATTAACCATCCATCATCTTTATTATAAACATAATGGTAACGGTGTCGTTTGTCGTGATACTGACATCAATAACAATCATGGATAATTATGACAACGAAAGATTATTACGATAATATTGAAAAATAATGATTTATATATACATCGATAAGTATTGATATTTTGATCGAAATTTCTCGTTAATATTCCAATTTGGTCGTTGATTATGACCTGCATGATATATTCCCCATTCCCAATTACGATTATCACAGGTACTAATTTCCCAATAGGATATAGGAACTAAGAATATTATTACTATACTTTTTCTTATAAATTTCACCAGCGATCTATGCATTATCATACTTAATTAAAGTCTTCATATATATATATATATATATATATATATATATATATATATATATATATATATATATATATATATATATATATATATTCAGTTTTATTTAATAGATTTTAAAAAAATTGAAAAATAAATAAAATTAAATAACACAAAGAAAAATAATAATGTATTAAAAAATTAAAAAAAAGAAAAAAGAATTATATATTTATACGAAAATTTTGAAATTTTGAAATTTCTTCAATTGGATTTCTAAATTCGATAACTTCAACTAGATTTCGAAATTCGATAATTTCTTTTAGTGGTTTTTGAAAATACAGTGCATTTTAATTTATAACGGATTTTACTTTTGTGAATCAGATTTCGAAATATAGTATTTTCTAAAAAGGAATTTCACTTTAATTGGGAAACGAATTTTATATTTGTTTACTAAATTTCAAATTTTGGTAATTTATTGGTTTGGGGTGTGGATTTAGGACATCGACAATGAATAAATACGAGAGAGAAAAGGGTAATTAATTTTATTGGAAGAAGTCAAAGGAGTATTGTGAGAAAATTAAAATAAATTGAACGTGGAGAAGAATTGTTTGGAAGAACATGGAGAGCCCCTTTGTTTTTCTTTTTTTAAAATTCTGAACACACTGGCCTGTTACCTTATGCACCACGTTTTTTCTTTTAGATGCACCCTTTGTTATTCTATTCTCACTTATGTGCCTTCAGTCCAACTACAGAAGTTATACAGTTTTTTACACCATCATCCCTTACTTTTAATTCAATTACGTTAACTTTTTTCAACATGTCGAATGTGTCTCTTGTTAATATTGGAGTTGTTTATGCCGTTTGACACATTCTTAGTTCAATATTTACTGAGAAATGCGTTCGAAATCTAAAAAAAAGTTAACAAAATTGGATTAAAATGACTATATTCATTTTTTAAATTTAGGGACCAAAATTTATTAAAATTTCGGCCTTCGAACAAATTTCAATTTTGGATCAAAGTTCAGGACTAAAAACATACTTAACCCTTTAAATAATCACAACAACTATTTCTTGGTCAAAAGAGTCAATTTCATATCGTTACGTGCTTGTCTGTTTCTGTGAACTTGAAATTCATTGTGGAAAATTTCGCAAATTCATTTTGTATCCTTAATTCACTTCTAGATTATTTCAAACATGAGTTAAAGGTTTAACCGCAAAATTCTACTTGTATCTTTACTGTATATATTCACTAAAGCTTAGTTACGTTTTGCATATACGTAGTAGTTATGCATTTTATGGTGATAGATCCAACCAATTAATTTTTTTTTTAAAGTAAGCTATTTTGAACTAATTTTTCTTTTAGTCTATATTTATAAAGAGCTAAAAATTAGGGGTTGTGTGGTAATAGCTCCAATTAATTGGTTCAATACCAACTAGGATACTTTATTAAGAGAAAGAGTAGTATAACAAAGATGAGGAGATTAAATTGGCAGGTCAGATAATGGATTATAAGAATTAAACGAGTGCATTAAAAATGTATCATAAGGAGTAGAGGACACATGACAAGGGAAAATGAAGAGAATACTTTAAATGCTATCCTGGTTGGACTCTTGTCTTTTTGGCTAAAAGATATTTCTAATGTTTAATTGATAAAGTATTAATGATTTAAAAACTGAAACTTCTTTTAAGTTGTTATCCTTTTGAGAATTTGACATGTAGAACCAATTGTTCAATTGTCTGAATATGTAAGAGTGATATGCAAATAACTACAGGTTCGAAGTTCTATATAATCAGTTTTCATTCACATCATAAAAAAATTATATTTCCCTTAATCAGTTTTCTTTGTTTTATTTATTTTTCAATTTTTTTGAAATCTATTAAATAAAACATGAAAAAGGTCTTTGTTGAGAAGAAGTCAAAGTTTCAAATTTTGAATTTTGCATGATGCCGTTAAAGCTTCATAAACTCTTATTCTCCCACCACAAAATTCCCAATAAGCTCATTGTCTAGTCACTGCCACTTTAAAGCGACAAATCAAACATTACAACCCTGGTTGAGGAAGGACTCAAAAGCATATGAAAAACAAGGATTGAAGGTAACACCACTTTTCCCCAAGCATCAAAGCAAAAAATTTAGACTAAAACATCTGAAAATACATGAAAAAAAAGATAAACAGACTGAGAGAGATGGATATATCACAGGCTTCCTCTCCCTACCTAGTAAGCATAAAAATAGTTTGGCCTTATCCTTGTCTCTCCGTTCCTTTAAAGCATTCAATTTTGGCCCTTTTGCTATCTACAACGTTCTTCTGTTGTTTATTACACTGTGTAATGCTGCTGGATTGTGTCAATGTCCAAACCTTTCAGCTTCACCACAGACTCAACATGTCCCTTTAGTGTGTGAAGCTCACGAAGCCTGAAAAGGGTAGGTGAAAAAGAGAGAATTTTCATGTATTAGTTCCATGCCAAGTAATGAATCAATTGTGATACAAAAATGTGGTTGTTTTTTTACCTTGCAACTTCAGCTCTTCTCTTGGCTTGCTCAGCAATCTCAGAAAGTTCTCTGTAACTGCTCTTCTCATTGAAGATGTTAGAAGCTTCTGGTGGTTGCAGTCCATGAAGGGTCCTCTGAGCAAGAGCCCATTGAGCTTCCCTCTCCTCTTTACCATAGTCTTTCTTGGTGGTGAATGCAGTCTGTCACCAACAATTTCAAACAGTTACCAAATCTGAAACCTGTGCATAGAAACTTCACAGTTAAAGAATAAGCAAAAGTGAAAAAACTATGCATTACCTTGTTCTCTAGGAGATTCAACCAAGCTTTGCCACTCAAGATGTAGCGGATGGCGAACTTCATGAAGTCAAGGGGGACATAGAAGACAATGCTGTAGAGCCATATAACTCCTGCCCAACCCCACCCAATTCCTTTGATCCTTGCAAAGCCCCAGTTTGCATAAACTGCTAATAATGTAGCAATCTGCAAGATCATAAGCTCAAAACATCATTCCAATTCTTATAATGAAACAATTAACACTCGAAGTTGATCACATTTCAGTTCCATTTATCCAATTCTAGCATAAATGATGGAAGATCATGATTCTTACCAGCTGAGCAATAACGAAAGCACTCACTAGCAACAATCCAGGGCGTTCAACAAAGGACCAGCTGCGTGAACGGGTTACAAATATCAAAGCCTGGCTAACTATACTGACTTGTAGATACAAAGCAGCGGTCATTTCATCTGGACTGTCATGAATATCTCTAACTCCAAATTTATCCTTCAGTAACAATGGAGGGATGGATTAGTGTCTCAGACATTTGAGCCAAAACAAGAACATGAACCGCAATATGGAAGCATGAAAGGTAAATATTTCTTACAGGGAAGAAAGTAGTCTCTCTCATTGCCCAGAAGAATATAACAGTCATCAGTGCCAAGTAACCTCCAAGCACAACCCCAGTAGCAAATATTTCTTTCAGTTTCCAGCTATCAGGTAGGGGAGATGGCTTAACCCTGTCCTTTGAAATTGTCATGATTGTTCCTAATAGTTTGACAATACTGTTTTAGATCACGGTTCTCACTTATCATAAAAAAGAAGAAGGTATCAACATGTTTCAGATAAATAAGAATTTTACCATCATTCAGGATGGCAATAATCAAAACCATAAAAGGGGAGAAGTCGAATTTCCAGATCAGTGCAATGAACATGAAGCCAAACTGCATTGAGATACAGAAAATAAAAACTGATCAATACCTATTCCTTTACTTAATGAAGTACATATTTAATCAATCACAGTAACATTCTCTACTTACCACTATACGGATTGTGATAGATACTGCATATATCTGAAATGAAAAGATAAAGGTACCGGGAATTAATTTTCAGCATCGTAGTTGAAAAAAAGACTAGTATAACAGCAAAGAAGAAGTAACAAACCGTATAGTTCTTCATTCTTTGGAAAATAGCTCTGCTAGTTAAGACTGCGCTTATAATAACACTCAATCCGGGTTCAGTCAAGACAATGTCAGAAGCACTTCTTGCAGCATCAGTAGCATCGGCAACAGCAATTCCAATATCAGCCTTCTTCAATGCAGGAGCGTCATTGACACCATCTCCAGTCATTCCACAGATGTGCTTCCTCTCTTGCAACTTCTTCACGATTTCATATTTGTGCTCTGTTGTACAACAAATAGAACATAATAAGCATATGATGAGCTATCTATGACACAGTTCTAATGAACATGAGTAGAGGCAGAAGGCAATAACAAGATAAAAGCACGAACCTGGAAAAACACCAGCAAATCCATCTGCCTTCTCAATCAGCTCTTCTACAGGGAGTGCGGCAATACTTGCATCTTTGTCTTGACCAAGCAATGAAGCAGATGGATACATGTTTGTTCCCATTCCAAGTCTCCTTCCTGTTTCCTTAGCTATGGCAAGTTGATCACCTAGGAGGCAGAACAAAATTCATGACTTAAATTAAGGATGTCTGATAACAAATGTTGTATTTTATTGCTAACATAATTTTCCTACAGATATTGGAATGGTGGAGATTAGTTACCAGTAATCATCTTAACATTGACACCAAGGTTGAGAGCTCGGCGAATGGTTTCGGCACTGTCATGTCTTGGGGGATCAAACAGTGACAACAAACCAACAAACTGCCATGGAGCACCAGCACTTTCTTTTGATTTCTCAGGAACTTCCTGTACAAGTATCAGTGAGTAAACATTGTTAAGGTGAAGGGAAATGAAGATATGCCAAATATAAAATTTAAACATGAACACTGGCTAGCTATAAAAACCTGTCTAGCAACAGCAAGTGAACGAAGCCCTCTTTCTGCAAACTTGTCAATGATAGCATGCACCTTCTTCTTAGCATCATCCCTGAGGTTACACAGGGACATAATCTGTTCACAAAAATAAATACATTAGCACCAATGAAGTAATTATAATATAAGTCTCGCAAATTATGAACAAACTGATCAAGATTACCTGCTCAGGTGCACCTTTGCTTGATCTGTGCCAATTTCCATCAGAATCAATGTAAGTCAAAGCAGTTCTCTTGTCAACAGGATTGAATGGTAGAAAGTGCACCTCTCTTATCCCAGCCCTTGCCTGCACAATGCATACATAAGCACGTATGTTCACATAATTCATGGCAGAAAATTTCCATAATGAACTGAATGACAGTAAATACTGAAATTGAACAGATATTTAGAATGCATTTGTTCAAGATATTATCCAAAAACAAAATGCTAAAGAAATGGCTTCTGAAATTTATTATCATGTTTGGCCAAGCTTTTACCTCTTTAGGATCAGCCAGCATTCCAACAATGGCAGCATCTATGGCATCCTGGTTTTCTGTCCTGGCTGCCCTGGCAGCAAGAAGGATGACATGATCCTTGTCGACACCCTTGGCAAAGACCTCAACTAAGTTCTTGTCAACAGTGAGTTTGTTGAGGGTGAGTGTTCCTGTCTTGTCACTGCAAAGGACATCCATGCCTGCCATTTCTTCAATGGCAGTCATTCTCTTGGTGATGGCACCTTGCTGAGAGAGCTTGTGAGAACCAATGGCCATTGTCACAGACAACACAGTAGGCATAGCAATGGGGATTCCTCCAATCAAGAGCACCAAAAGGTTGTCAATTCCATCCCTGTACTTGCGGTGCTGAATTGGGTACATCACAATGATCTCAGCCAGCATACCAACAGCAATGGAACAGATGCAGAAGTTCCCAATTGCTGTAAGAACCTTCTGGAAATGTCCAACTTGGTTGGTGCTATCCACTAAATGTGCTGCCTTTCCAAAGAATGTGTGCACACCAGTTGCAATCACAACGGCTTCAATTTCTCCTTGTTTACAAGTTGATCCAGAGAACACTTCTTGCCCTGGATGCTTGGTAACTGGAAGTGATTCCCCAGTCAGTGCTGCTTGATCAACCATAAGAGGATCACCCTCAAGAAGACGAGCATCAGCAGGAATAATGTCACCAAGCTTGATGCTGATTATGTCTCCCGGGACTAGAATTGCAGCTTCTTGCTCACTCCATTTACCATCTCTAAGAACCTGCAAAACATTTTTGTGAGACATGAAAAGATGCACAACTTGAAAATGCAGAGAGAAGAGACACAAATTTCAGTTGTATATTATTATTATTATTACCTTTGTTTTAGGAGCAAGACCAGCCATAAGAGCAGCAGCAGCATTTCCAGCATTGTTTTCTTCTATGAAACTGATAGTGGAGTTGATCAGCAACAAACACACAATACCCACAAAATCTTGCCAATCTGGAGGCTTCCCTTCACCATTTGCAAGAGCAATTGCCATAATAGCTGCAGCCTCCATGACCCATGAAAGTGGATTCCACATGAACCCAAGAAATTTCAGAAACTTGCTTTCCTGTGTATCATTTCATTTACAACTATTATCAATCAGACATTACACTTAATCACTGTATCTAAACACATTAGAGATAGACAAAAGAACCTTCTTTTCTTCTAGTTTGTTGGGTCCAAATATTTGAAGCCTGTTCTCTCCTTCCGTGGAGGACAAACCTTCCCTGGTACATTTCAATTGCTCAAACACTTCCTCAATCGGAATACGTTCCTATAAACACATTAGCACAGTGTTGTTAGAACAAAATGAACTCCTTAGTTAACAGATTAATATGTAACCAAGATTTTTCATCCAAAGTTTTTTTATCAATCAATACAAGTTTTCCTTTCTTTGATTCTTGCACGTAACTTAGATCTTTTGTACACATTTACATCTTATAGTAAATAGTAAATATTGTTGTTCATTCATTATGAATCAATCTGATTCATATATTTCCTTTCAATCTTTTTATGTTTCCAAAACTTGGTAACCTCACACATGCATACAAGTACAATCATACAGAAAGCCATAATAATTAGACGTGTAGAGGGATGACGGTGGTAGCGTGAGACAGTTGGATTTCTCCACAATATTTTGATAAAAGAAAATCTGAATTTGAAATAAAACATATACACATTATCTCCACTACAAAGACAAACAAAATTATTGTACTTTGTTTGAAATCTATCTTGTGCAGTCTGAGTTGAATCGAGTATATCAGTGGTTAAAATAAATTAAATTTCTTGTTTACAATTTTTTTGCTTGGAAATCAATTCAGAAACATGAAATTTTAATTTTATATATAGTTTTATAGGATAATGGAGTTTTTTTAGTTTTTTGTATACCACAATCTAACTTTGTCTTATTTTATCTTTTAAAAGAGTTATCTTCAAAATCACTTTTTCATCTACTGTGTATCCAATTATAGTCAAATCATGCCAAATGCTGCACATGCTTCAACAGGGACACAACACTGTGATGGGTATGAACCAGCTTCCTTTGACTACAAACCCAAAATCCTAATCCTAGTCGTTGAAAAAAAAAATATAAATAAAACCCCACTTCAGAACAACTTGCTCAGCCAAATAATAATAAAAATCCTAATGATCCAAAAGTCTAAAAAATGTTATAACCCAAAAGAAAAAATATTAAAAAGAACAAGTACTACTATTGAAAGCCACTTTTAAATATTTCATGAAAATAACATTTTTTATACCAGCCTTATATAACTTTAACATGAAACAGTCCAATTAAATAATATAATTTGAACAGTTGAAAATCAAGTAAAATAAAAGAATCTGACAGTAATTATTCGGTCTCTTTAATATTTAATCAACGTTTTTAAGACATAATTATTTCAGAAAAAAAAAATATATTATATTATGAGGAAAGTATTAAGTGTCAGAGTGGACAGTACAGCTATCTGTCCATGTGATTGGCTCCTGAAAACAGCTTTCACTTCTTGCACAAGTTGGGGTCCGTTTGGTCTCTATTTAATTAAAAAAATCACTTTTTCTCTTTCTTTATTCTATTATTATAGTATTATACAACTAACAAGTTGAAACTTCACAGTGAGGGCAAAATGGTGAATTCCCAATCCAACCCATTCATGAATCCAAACAAAACATGGACCCCTCACTGTCACAACCGTTGAATGTGAGACTTACTATGAAAACGGTTAATCCCAAGGGCCATGATCCACACAATATTTTTAAAAGGCCAAAGTACCACGGAAAAGTACTTTAAATTCCTTCCCACCAAACAAGGCACAGACAGAGAGAGACACACATGATCATGGATCGAGTGATAATATAAATAACAAAAGAATCAAAAATCACATTTTTATTTTCGAAACCATATTAAATTCACAGAAACGATTCATTTTAGTCAATTATACAACTTTTTTTGAAAACCCTTTTAAATTTTTTAGCTTTCAAATAATTTAAAAAAAAATAAAACATATCAAATATCAATCCGTACACTAATATGAACACACATGAATTCATTTTCAAATAGACGTGTTGAAGTCTATGTCTTATCTGTATCTCACATGTTTGGATCCGCAATTAAGGTATGACCAGGGAGAATTAACATTTTGGTCTACCACAAACAAAGTAATTTTTCAACAAGGAAAGAAAAAAACAAACTGAATATGTAACCCTCCCCTCTTTTCATGCATGTTTACTTTTGACAAAAAAAAAAAGATAAATACTACATAATTATAATTAAGAGCTATAGTTTTCCTTCAAAGTAACGGTTCCAATATTCAAAAACTCTCTCCTTGCTTGCATGTTACCTTCCCCAGAAATTCCCTCTTTTGACTTTTAATTTTCACCCCTTGATTTTCTCAGCAATGAAACGTTAGGTGAGGAAAATCATATCATATAGATGAAAAAATATAATTTTTTTTTCTGATAACTTTCATTCTCAGACCAGTTCTAAAGAAAAATGGACCCAAAGGTGAAAAGGGTGAGTAGATTGTAAAGGTTTTAGGTACAAATTCACCAATAGACAGATTTTGAAAAGGTAAATAATTAGATTATATTAACAATAATTTTCAGAATTCTATGATATACACAAAATAGAGAAAGAAATATGCAAAAATGCCTTTTTTAACTCTCCCATCTGAAATCCAAACATGCATGTTGCGATTCAACTCAAGAAATGAAAGCTAAACTTTTTTCTGATATGAAAGCATTAAACTTTGAAGCCAACCAAAACCAAACATCATTGTTTCATTCATGATGGCACACGCCACCCACCAAAGCAAACACAGAAAAGAAACAGTCTTTCTCTGATATTCCTTCATTGAACCCTCTACACAGCCATTAATGAGAGAGAAAAACTGAGAGAAAAAGAAAGAAGTTGAAAAGGGTGTGTGAATATATACCAGATCAACAGTTTCGTTCCTGATCTCTTCCAGAGTTATGCTTCCTTTGTCCCCAGCCATGACGAGCCGAGAGAAGAAGAAGAAAAAGAAAAGGTTGAAGGTTGCAAGAAGAGGCTCTGCAAACCAGAAACAGGTTGAGAAAAAAAAACCAGAAAGGGATGAAAAAGATTAAAGGGTCACTGAGTGAGAACCCTGTGCCCCCAAGAAAGTGAAGGAATGAGGGGATGAGAAACTCATACACCTCTTTATATATCCTCTTTCACAAAATGAAGAACCCTCAAATACAACCTCTCTCTCTCTACTGTTCCCGGTGCCTTGTCGGTTCTTACTGCTGATGCTGCTGATTATGATGTTTCTTAGTTGAAAATTTGGAAATGCTCATACTTTATTAAAAAATTATGGTAGTTAAAAAAATAAATAATGATGACATTTAATTTAACTTAAAATATTTAATACAATAAAATAAATTGTAAAGAGCAACTACGCATGTTACCCAATTTGGGGGTCCCAATTATCTGTACTACCCATGTTGAGGTGGCCTGCACTGCAGTATCATATACTTTACTTGCCACATTAATGTTGCAAAAAAAAATAATTAATTGTATAATATTTTTTTATGAGAGAAGAAAATAAATGAGGGAAAAAAAAAAGAGTGAGATAAGATTATTGTTGGTATGATTGGAAGAGATGCAGAAATTAGAGACTGCCCATAGGGTTGAAAATCCTTGCAGTTTTATCGTGTCAGTCACCTTTTTCTTTCTCATTTAAATGCTTCTCTAAAGCTGAATTTAAAATAGTAAAAGATTATTTTTTCTAGAACTATTATTTCTTAATTTCATCTTCGATGTCTTTAGTTTTAATTTAAATTTTAATGTTTGACAAAAGTAGTGATACTTAAAAGTAACATTGTGTCACATTAAATTTTTTTTCATAAATTTAAAAGCATCTTTTAAATGATTTTTAAAAAAGTAAAAAACACAACATTATAAAAAATACATTACTATGATATTATAAAAATATATTACTATAAATTTTTATATTACATAGATTTTTTTGTAAATTTGATAAAAGAATTTACAAGAAAATATTTTTTTTCTGTCATTTTTTCTTAATTGACACATATTTCTTTCGTGGATTATTATTTTTTATAAAATTATAAAATTTGTAAGTACTTTTTACTTATACAGAATATTTTGAAAAAATTTGGTAGTAATTTTTTGTAAATTTTTTTTACAATAAAATTTTTAAATATTTTTTACAAAACAAAATTCAAAATTGACATTTTTTAGTAGTGATACAATGCAAAAAGAAATTGTTTTCTTCTCTTTAATACTAAATAATATTAAAAGAAAATATAATTTCATAAATTACAAAATAAAACATAAAAAACATTCTCGTGTTTGTACTCTCTACATTTTATATGTATTTGCAAGTAAACGTGCATGCTTGTTAATATTGAGTATAACATTTTCTTTCTTTCTTTCTTTTACTCGCTTCAAGAAAGATCTTTACGACTAGCATTTAAAATTCTAACCGTAGTAATTAGCTTCAAGCTCATTAAAATATACTTTTCATAACATTAATCATATGTTTTTTTTTTTTTCAAATGAACAAACTTTATTTTAAATTGTCTTTATATTCCTGTTACTAAATAGAAAAATTGTTAAAGTCAAACAGTGACACCTTAAATCGTAGAAAACGATAAAAATTATATATAGTTATTTAATTTTAAAACTTTATGATGATTATGTAAAAATGAATATATATTTTTATTATTCTTGATATAAACTTTATCCTTTCCTTTTCATTCATCTAGGTAAATGAAACACTTTGGATTCTCCAGAAACTGACTTACTAGGGAAACACGATCCTCGAAGACTGCATCAAACATATGGAAATTTGCCACATGTAATTCACCTATGGAAACCATAAATTTTTAAAATATTGAATACTAACAAATATTATTGCAGAAAATAAAATTCTTTTTATTTCTTCATTGCATAATTTTATCTTAATTAACTATATCAGAGACTAATTTCAGTTTTGTGATATAGTTATTGCTCACCAACTTTCATACACTAGACAAATTCTTCACTGTATAAAACATGCAAATACAAACTGTCTAAATAAACATTACAATAACTCATTTTCTCATGTTACTTTTTTCATCATCCTACATTGGGAAATAGTTCTATAAAATATTTCATTTTGTGTGTCACAAATACATATGCTAAATTAGTTTTTAAAAAATCTTAAAATTCAATAAGATTATTTTGAAATAATTCATTAGCCGAGCTAAATATTATAATTTTATTATTTTAATACTTTAGTATTTTAATATTTTAAGATTATTTTAAGCCAATAATTAACAAAAACAGTAAGAGTGTATAATATATAATGAGAAGTGAGAGATTGACTTTTAATGTGGGACCCACAATAATGAAAGTCGTCTAAGAAGCAAATTGAAGTGATACAGTTTTTTTTAATGAACAATAATGCAGGGTGTGGGCCCCATCTTCTTTTCTGTAATATTATTATTAAAATAATTATATTTCTTTATCTAACATTTTTTTCTTTAACAATTTCTTAATGAAAGTGAAAGAAAAATAATAAACTTTAGTGGCGAAAATTAACCGGCTCAGTTATAAGGTTTCAGGTTAAGTTTGAATATAAAACTAGGTAAGATCCGTTTGGTAGAAGAAAGAAAGCACAGTGACAAATAAGGTTAATAAAAATATAATAGGTGAGAAATTAAATAAAAACAAAAATAGTTAAGAAAACAGAAAACATTTTAAAAAACACATATAAATGAAATAGGTGAAAAAATATAAAGGAAAAGTATATGGATCTCGTAATTAAAAAAAAAAAACATCTTTCATTATCTTCAATTAAACCCTTGAACATTTTACTTCTTTTATCATTTTCTCTTATTTTCCTGTTTAAAAAAATAAGAATCAAATATGAAAATGTTCTGTATTTTTTTTTTTTGTGGCATTTAGGAGAATATGAAAGTGTTAGTACTTTACATTTTTTAGAAAGTTGCGTAAAATGAATATATATTTTTCATAGTAAAATTACATTCACGGAGTTATAAAGTTTTTATATAAATGTTGAAAAGAAAAATTCCAACATATTACAAGTTTTATTTTACTAAATTTTTATTTTAACTATTTGAAATTTAAAAATATTTACAAAAAATTTAAAAAGTTAACCAAACACATTTGTTATATCTCTTCAAATAATATCTATTAATAATATTGCAATTTAAAAAATGAAGCAAAATATAGAATTTTTAATTGGAATCCATAAATTTTGAGAATGGAAGAAAGTACACAAAAATTTAAGAAATTTTTATTTTAGAAGAAATATAAAACTATAAATTTGAAAATAGAGCAATTTAATATATTTAAAATAAATTTGATTATTTATATTGTATTTAAATATGTAAATGTAAGAGATATTTTTAAGAATTTAATGTTTTTATATTTAGTTATTTAAGTGTTATGATTTTTTTTTCTTTGATAGTACTTTGTATAGTATTTATAGAAATAGCTTGACTTTGTTTTTAGGTCACAATTTTGTTAATCCGAATTTAAATTCTTACCTTCAATATGATCGAAAATAAGTCAAAATTTGATTCTTATGAAGCCAAATCTTGATCTGAACTTTTAAATATTTTTTGTTATCCAAATTATTTAAATAAAGAAAAACAAATTTTATAATACTCAAATTTCTTTAAAAAAAAAAAGAAATGCACAGAAAAGCTTCAACTTAAATTTTTATATTTTGTTTTCGAAATAAAAAATTTTCATTAAATTTTAATACTTTTCTATTTTATAAATTTCAATTAAAAAATTTGATATTTGTTATATTTTTAATTTTTTTTTCTAATTAAATTTTATTTTCTAAACAAAATTTTTAAATTTTTGTTAGAATATTTTTTTTTCTAAATAAAAGAATTAAGAAAACTGTGTTAAAGCATAAGGGTTTAGTTAAGGAAATAAAATAAATGAGTCTAGTTTTTCTAATTATAATATAAGAGAGTCTATTGTAGGAACAAATTCATGGTATCTCACCAGCATAATATATTTAGTAATAGAATTATAGCACCATTAAATTTCGATGAAGATAATCATAACTGCTAAATTTTAATGAAGATAATTATTTAAATGCGACAATTAAATGAAATAATGCTATTAACAATTGATATTATTACCTAAACAATCGATGGAGTTAAAATAAAACAGGGTTAAATATGCCTTAATTTTCAGTGAATTTTGGAAATAATCCATTTGAAACTTTGGATCAATTTAGTCCTTCATATTTCAAAATATGTGAATTTAATATTTTTAATCAAATTTTGTTAAGTTTATGTGATATTTCGTACGTATTTTAGGAAAGATTGTATTTGAATTGTTTATACGATTTTGAAATATTTTTACTTTAATGTTAAGTGAATACTATTATGAAATGATACTATTATTAAATGTGTTTGAAATATAAAATAAATTTAACAAAATTTAATTTAAATAACTAAATTTATATATTTCGAACAATAAAAAAATAAATTTTTTAAAATTTTGAGATGGATTAATTTCAAAATTTATAAAATATAACCAAAAATCTTGAACAGTGATGGATAAATGAACCAATATCAAATTTCCAAACCTTATATAAAATTGCGAATGAAACAAAAACATCTATCATGCGTGAATCTAATCGTAATCCTAAGTTGCCACCTTCGGCGGCTTCAGCCTTGCACATAAGTGGTGTTATGTGGGCCTTCACTTTATCAAATTCTAAACTTCATTTTTTAGTTTTTTTTTTCTCTGATCTATTTTTAATTTAACTTTATTATTAGGAAATGTGATGGGAAAGTAAAATTTATAAATATTGTTTGACCAATGGGAAAGGAAATGGAAATTGAATTGCAGTGTGTGCCTCCCACTGTCTCACTCATCAGAACATTTCCCATTTGGCTGTATTTGACATGGAAATCACTTTTTTGTAAAATTCTTTTTATATTTTAACTTTCAAACTAATCTGGGTAAGTGCTTTTTTCCTCGTCACGTTTTCGTAAATTCAAAATTTGATGGTTTTAAATAGTCAAAAAATTATATTTAAAATGTCACAATTTGGATCGCTGCTTTACATATGGAAGACAAAAAGGATAATATAATAACTAAAATGTGTTGGATATTTGCGTATGTAGTATATTTGGTTCTAACAAATACATTCTGAAAACAAAAATATGAGATTTGTTTGTATTAAAAAATGTATAGAAATAAGTTTGTTTGTCTCATTTGGGTTAACCAAACTCAACGCAAGCTACTGTGGCGACTACTCAGACAAATTTCTCCAACAATACTTTTTAGCAGAGAAAAATAATAAAAAATAAACTGATTTATAAACTATTTCTAGTTGATGGAAAACTCATTTAATTTTTTTTATTTATCTCGGTGTTTATCGTAAAATTTATCCGCATAAATATATATATATATATATATTAATGAACAATTTTTTTTTCATTAGTAATTAAGTCTAATTATAATTTATATATACATATTAAAATAATTTTTAAAAAATTGTACATAAATGACTCTAACTAGATATTGAAATTAATTTTATTTTTAATTTAAATTTAAAAAATACCTATTTTAAAGTAACTTAATATACAATAAAAATGTCATTTAAATCACAAAAACTTGTAAAATCAATTATTAACAATAATTGAGTAATATAACTTGTAAACTTGTATTTGAGGTTTAGTAGACAAATGTAAAAAGGACCGGAGAGACTATAGAAATGCATATACTTAATTGTTCTTTATACTTCTATAAGGGTATTGAGAGAAAGAATTGTGGGATATTTTTTTTTTATAGACAGGAAATTGAGGGATTTTTTTTTCTAAGGGGGAAATAAGAAGGAATAAATATTTGATTTCATAATATTTAAAAAGCTTTAAAATGAGAGGGAGTTGCATAAGTAACTACAACAAGTATATAAGAATACTTAAATGATTGTTAAGATGGTAAAGAAGTGGAAACCGTATAAAATATCGACTAATAGAGTAACATGCATATGTTTTTATGGTACATCTTTGTCAATGATAGAGTGAGCTTGTCAATGGTTGTAGGAAGTAATGGCATTGTGATAGTAGTTGCGAAACAAATTAAGTTTATGGAAATATTAGAATTCACTATGTGTTGATCAAAACTTCCTTTCAAGAGTTTGTTATGTATGAATAGTTTATAAAGTTCAAGAAGATTGTTTCTCAACTTTAGAATATTAAGAAGGAAAGAGGATAATAGGTTATTTATAAAAAATAGGATGTAATATGGAGTTCGGTTTCTCTGCTGAGTTTTTTTCTGTTGTCCTCTACTAAACATTAAAAACACAATATTTTGGTACTTTAAATATAATTTTAATATATTTTAAAATTTTAAAATTAATGACAAGTGTAATATATTTTAAAATTTTTTTCTTTGCATTGGTTCTACCTCTACCAAGTGTAATATGTTTTTTAGCTCAAGAATGTTGTCCAAAAGGATTAGTGTTCAAATATTTATATATGTTTACCGGACTTTAAATGTATTAACAAGAGATTAAATTTACATTTAAAACCCTAATACATATATTAAAATTTAATAAACCAAAGTGTAAGTTAGACCATTGAGTTAATGTTATTTATAATGAAGAAGTCTTGTTCGATTTGTGTTTAATGAAGAAAAGTGAGACAAAATTAATAAACCAAGTTAACCTATTTTATCATTCCTACTAGAAAACCAACTCAAGAAGACCAAATTCAAGTAATGTATATAGGTTGAGTAAATATGGTTGTTATATAGTCTATTTCTAAAATAATGCACACACTCTATCCAACCCAACCAACGTGCCATGAATTGGGTCCAATTATTTTTTTTTTCATTTTGAAAAATATAAACTCATTTGTTATTTTTACAACTTTCATGTGGCTCTCATTTAAATATTGATTTCATAAATTATTGTGTATTATGTTAATCACCAATGATTCTCTTGGCATGCTTCGTGCTCCATGAGATACATTTTCAGTATAACGGTGCGAATAACAAGATAACCCATCAAGTTGTTTTTTTTATTTTATTGTACTTTGCATATAACTCCTTTCCTTTTCACCAAAGCATGCTCTTATATTCTATAACACAATAAAACAAAATATTTAATTAATAAATTCATCGATCTTCCAAAAAAAGTGATTCTATTTAAACCAACAAAAATTTCTTAATTATCATGCATGAAAGTCGGTTCAAAAGAGGATGGTTAGGAGATAGAATATGACTTCCATGGTCAAACAAGTAACTTCCAACAAAGAAAAGTTAACTACAAAAGTCATAATAAATAGCACATAAGAATTAAAATTTCTCTAAATAAAATTTCCATGCAACAAAATCTGACATGTCAAGTACGTTAACGAAAATCACTTATTTTAATCTGTCAAAAAGCAATTTTGGTCGAAGCTCACTGTAGTTTGTTTGAATTATTGTTGCCACTTTATTTACGTTTGACTCGTTGCGTTTAAATTAATAACGAAATAATATAGCAAAGCGAGTTTGGTGTAGTGAAATAACAAGTTTTCTGTAAAATGACAAAACACGATTCAAATCCTCATGGTGTTCAATCTTATGGGAATAAGAAGAATTAATATTAATTAATTAATTTATTACAAGAGTCAAATAAACTTTCAATTTAGAGTCTCCACCATAATTCTTTCATTCTAATATAAAATATTTCTTGCTTTTACACCAGATATATGACTTCAGTCATACGTTTGCAAAATTAGTATTACTTATAATAATAATAATAATAATAATAATAATAATAATATTGAATAAAAAATAATTCAATTAAAGGATTTCTTATGGACCGACACATCATTAATGTCCTATTCATTGACATTATTACAAATTAGTGTAGCGCGTGTGTGTTGAACTTTTTTTATTAAATTATAAAAATTTTAATTATTAAAATATAAATATAAATAATTTATAAAATATTTTTATAAAAAATTTATTATAAAAATAAATATTTTTTTATTGTGTAAATGATTTTATTATTACAAATAATTATTTGAATTGAAAGAAATAATCACTAAATAAATTAAAAATATCTTTTATCGTTATATATTTACGTACTATATTCAAATATCATTTTACCAAATTCATTTTGTTACGTTGAGTTTAACTTAAATTTTAATTTCTTTAAGATAGTACTGTATATAGTTATTAGGAAATTATTATAATCATTTGTAACTTTTTTAATTATAAGAAAATCTCTATATGATAATCAATTTTGTGACTAATTTAGATACCAATTTATAAGATTAAAAATGATTGATTATTAAAATATTTATTTCTATGAATAAAAAATTATAATAAGTTTGTAAATTGATTCTAAAATTAGCTACAAAAGGAATTAATTTCTAAACTAATCTCAAATTAATTAGTGGTCAATTTATAAATTATATATTTTGGTAGTCAGAATTTTAGTAACTCTTTTTAGAGAACTCACAAACCAATTATAATTTTTTATTCATAATGATTAAGTTTAATTAGTCGAATGGTACCCACTTTCATTTGAATGGTCAGTTTGGTAACTCGCTTTTAAAAATGTGTCAATTGAGTCACAACTTCTGAAGAAGTGTCTTAATTAGGTCCCTTTCAAAAAAAAAAAATTATTAGCACCCATAACTTTATTCATAACTTTTACCACTAAATTTTAATATAAATATCAATACATAAGTTTGTAGGTTATTTTAAATATTAATATTGTTAACGACATTAATAATCTTTGTCTGAAAGATACCTAATTGAGATATCTTTCCAAAAGTTGAGACTCAATTGACACATTTTTTTAAAGAGATACCAAAGTGACACATCCGAACGAAAGTGAATATCCGACTAATTAAATCTAATAATTACTATTTTAGTAACCAATAAATTTTATAAACTAATATCTAAATTAGTCAATCATCGATTAGTTTTGTCACTAAAAATTGGTTACCATATGGAGATTTTATTGTAGTGCTCTAATCAAATGTGTTAGATTATGATGTCATCAAATAAGTGATTATTTTATGAAATTGAGTTATGATTAAATTACATTACTTTAATCTTTAAAAATTTATATTTATAATTTTTTATTAAGTTATCACTCATAAAGTAGTTCTCAAATATTGCACACCTATAATTTATTAATTTCATGTTCAAATCTCCTTTTGTATTTATTAATTATTTTACGTATTAATTGAAAATTGGCATTAAAACTCAGATAAAAATAAAATCAAAGACCACCAAGGAGCAGATCAATTGAAATAAGTAAAATAACCTAGTGGTTTCACATTTGAGTTTTAGATATGTAGTCAGGTTTAAACACTTTAAAGTAGAATTTTACTTTTATAAATATTTTTACTCGATTTGTGCACGATGTTTTTTATTTTTTAACAGAGAACTTCAATCGTGGAGTCAAATGAAAAGTAAAAGAAAAAATATTTGAATAAATTTTAATACTCTCATTATGTATCAACCAACTTTAATATATATGTGAATAAATTTAACTTACTTATTTGGACCAGATTCCTTATCAACAATTGTTTTTTATTTTATTTAATTTTGAGAGATTAATTATGCTTTGTGATAGATTTTTTGAGAAAAGATTCATAATGATGAACCATAAACTTTGAAGATATCGATAGATTTTTTTAAAAAATTTATCAAGAAAGTATAACATTAAAATAAAACTTGAATTCAATTCATGTACAATTAACCCAAATCTTTAAGACAATAAATTTATATATATTTTTTATATAAATATTCAATTTTTTCATCCGGACAATATAAAATTTAAATTTACTTATATAGTCATAAATCAAATAATTAAATATTTACAAAAATATCTTGTGATTACACCTATCCTAAGTAGAAAATGCCATCAACCTAATTATTAAATTGATCTATAAGGGAGTGGATTTAACCATCTTTAATGTCAATTTCTCTTATCCTTTATGAGATAGTTTCCTACACGTTAAACTTAAAAGATACACCTACTGTTCATAATTCTTTCTATATTAATTAGTGACACAATCTATTAACTGATATATTTAACATGGTCAATTTAATCAATTGATTACTATTTATAATATTTGACTAATTTAAAGTAAAGAGGTTGCACTTTAAAAGTTAAAATTAAATAATAATCTTTAATTAAAAAAATCAACGGTTAATATAATAGAATGTAATATTTAGTTCAACAACAAAGTCCTTATGAAAGAAATCTCACACACATAGCATGAAAAACTACATCTATTTTTATGATTTGAGTATGTTTCAACAAACATCAATTTACGAAAAACTATAAACTAGTTATAAATCTCTCAAACACTTATATAGGTAATTATGCGTAAAATTAATATATCTAAATAAATTTTTATTCAAAATGCATACTAGATCAGAAAAAAAAATAAGTTTATCTCCTCGTGTCTAGATAACGAATGTAATTTTAACTATTTAAAAGAAGTCTAAATTGACTAATATTCTTATCCTTCAATAAATTATTAACTTTTTGTTTTTGTTTTCTAGTATGTCCTCAATTTAACTAAAAATAATACATTTATGAAAAGAATAATAAAATTTCAGTAAAATTATTTTAAAAAGTGATACCTTTATATTATTTTCAATTTCATGTATAATGATTTTAAATTACAATGATTGGAGATCGAAGAAATGAAGGAATTCGCAAATAATTTTTTTATAAATAATAAAATAAGTTGTATTGATAAGTTGAAAATTAAAAATAAAATATATACATTAAAGAATCGGTTTCAAAACAATTAAAAATAAAATCTCCTAGTTAATATTGTAGATAAGAAATAGCTTTGAACTACATAATAATTAGACTTGTGAAAATTTCCAAAATAACCAAGTTAATAGTTATCAATAAACTTAAAGAATTATAAACCAATATGGAAACACCAATGCTAGTTTATTTCTGAAACATATAAAAAAATAATTTTTATTTAAATTTGGATATTTATTAAATCAATATACATTTTCTATACAAAAAATAAAATAAATATAAATAAGTGAATTCTAGATTATTATTATTATTAAAGTAATTTTAGTGACTTTAGTGTAATTATAGTATCCTTACATGGTATATGCCAATCATTAGGAGACTTGACTCAATCTAAACACTAGAGCAAATAGTGTAATCATTTAGTGCTAATGAGGTATGATGATCGACTAAGTCACCAAAGCAATCAATACAAATTAAGTAACCAACACAACACGTAAAACAAGAACACAATAAATATATAATCAAGTGTAGTACAGAAAGAGTTTAGAGGTTATTACATTCAATCCCAACTAGACAATAAGTTAGCTGTTCATGATGATGTATATAATAAGAACATGGAGTAACTTTCTTCTTTCCATAACTTTACAAAGATGTATAATAAGAACTAAAGCTAACTAGGGAGTTTCTCTCTCTAAAATGATTTACAAAATCAACATATGAATCACATATACATGTCCTTTGTTTATAGAAAATCAAGTGATGTTCCATCCTTGACAATCATTCATGAAGGTTTCCTTCACGAGTGGGCTTGCTCCCAAGCTTGGGCAGTCACATTGGTGATCAAGAATAGAGGTTTTCTCTTGATGCTCAACTTTCATTATGGAGTTTGAGATTTCCTTGTGGTGAAGGTTTCTTAAAATGTGGTTCAACGCCAATATCGCTCCTTAATTGCAGACTTCAAATTTGAATTTTTCAGTTCATCTTTCTGGTAGAGCTACAACTTTTGGGGCTTATCACAAACTTCTCAATCTCTTTCATTTTACCTGCAAGCCAACATAAATATATTAAATTCCACTTTTTATAGCTTCTACTCTCCTCATTTTGTATTTATATGACAATTAGGGTTATTTTAATGATTTTAATTGAATTAACACAAGATAAGTGTCTTTCTCTAACTAGAATTATTGTCTTTGGAACTATTTGATTATGTTAGGATTATCTAATTTGCTCTACATGAGATCTATTTTGAATTAAAAATTGCTATTTCGAAGAAAAACTAGAATTGTTTAGATAATCTTAACTAAATCAAGAAATGTTTTCAGATATAATGTCGGACAATACCATAAAACCGTTGGGTGCCAAGTGGAGAACTTAAGTCAATGAGTTTCAGAAGTCCAGGACATTGGATGTTCACTTGAGAATGAGTTTCAGAAGTCCAAAGTGCAGTACACTAAGACTCCTAGACGTCCACTTGATATTCAGTTGTTCATAGCACTGGGTGCTATTATAAGATCACTAGACACTCACTTAACAATGAATTCCATTAATTTAGGACGTTGAATGCTATTGTGGAACGGTAAGAGTATATTAACAACAAAACTACCCATGGTGAATTATTTTATATGAAAACTATATGTGTGCACACTCTTTCTATAAACATAAATTGAGTTACTATTGACACTCCACGCAAAATGATGGTTTAATTAACTTTCTAAAATTGTCAATGGATTTTTAATTGTCCACGCATGCACTCACAACCTGGGACGTAGTTATAAAGAACTATGATCACATCCATACCCTTAACTCACATTCACTTCACTTTAATTATTTAAAAGATGTCACTACTTGCAGTTAATATAGTAACAATAATGCCAAAGAAAATCTTCACTATTACTTACATCAAGAGTTACATGTATTAGGTTTGGTTCTTATGCCATTATTTTTATTTTTTTACATATTTGTGTCAACTACTTGAATAATAATCTTTTTTTGTTCTTATTGTCAACTACTGCATGAGTCACATCTCACGCACTAAATTGCAATCAATCATTTTCATAAGAACACTACGTATGCTGTTTTGATGAAAATAAACACCATATTTCTCTTTCAAGCACCATTGTCCACGAATACTAGTAAACGCTGCAAGAATTTTAATTTCTATGGCATCTATCATATACTATTACTCTTATTTCACATCCACTTCATTGGTCAACTTTGGATATAAATATATATAGGCTTTGCTAACTAAAGAGACAAATATTTCTCACATTTTTATATTTAGGGTTTTGTATGTTTATCTAACAATGAAAGGGAAAAAAAAATGGAACATATACATGATGACTTGAATCACCCAGCACGCTTTATGACAAATAATTGAATACTTTTTTCTTCACACTCTCTCATATGAGTATATTTGTCAATATGCATCAAAACCATCTTATGTTTAGCTTCCATTTGAAGTGGGTGGGTATGAGTTTTTACTATTAAATGTAACTTTTAAAGAAATGTTAGTGGGTAAAAATAGAATTTGGATTCTCTTGCTGAGTTGTTTTGTGTTGTTCCTCTAATGTGTCTTTATGATACACTGATTATCATTAATTTTGACATTTTAAAATATATTAAAAAGATATTTAAAATATCAACACAGTGTATTTTTAATGTTTAGTAGAGGACAACACAAAAAAAAATTAATAGAGAATCTCGACTCGTAGAAGTAAAGCAGGATTTGATTTTTTTTTTTACTCACGTTCAAATTTTTTATAATTATTTTCAGAACTAAGAAAAAATGGTTTTATTTATTTATTAATTTTAAAAATGTAATTATGTTGTACATTATAATTTTCTATTTCTTACTAATTTGGCATGTTGACTCGTTGAGTCGGATCAACATTAACATGTCATACTAAACTAAAATTGACCAATTTTTTTTTCTTTTTTCTTTTTACTTTATAATTACATAAACTTAAACAAAAATATCATACTATATCGATGTTCTACTTTTTGAAGTTAATTGTTTTAGGCTCCGTTGACCTATCAAGCTTGCTAAATCGGCTCAATTTTCTTAGTCAATTTTTTTAGTTTAACCCTAATTTAGTCTGTGAAATTATATAATTTTTATAAAATTCTACTAATTTATTTTTAAAGCTAAAATTAAAAAAAAAAACTACAATTTATCCTAAACAAGAAGCCTAATTTTTGAAAATTAAAACTGATTATAATATATATTTCAAAATTTTAAACTTATAATTATCAACATGACTCAAACCTTTTAATATTCAGTATACTAGTTCGTTTTGACAACATACAAATACATGATGCCTCGTTTTCATGATTGCTGCGATGAAAACATTATCTGTGGAGCTTATATGCAATTTGGTTAATTTAATTTGTTGTTTAACGAAGAAAAGATTAACTTAATTTGCTGTTATGTAGGTCATTTTCTTCATATTTCAATACGATTTCTACAATCTTTCCACACATATACATATATATTTCAATTTGTTTATTATTATTATTATTATTATTATTATTATTATTATTATTATTTCACCAACCCACCAGTGGTTTTGTTTTTAATGAACAAGTTAGCAACGCCGTATATATGTTCTCTTGGAAAATTTTAAAAGTCAACAAATAAAACTCAAACTTATTAATTTGTGGTCTAAAACAAAGTGTTTCAATGACTTTTAGAATATACAAATTGTAACTATTTGTCCTCAAAAGATAAAATAAAAAAGAAGAGATAACCATGACCAAGAAGGTTCCCACCTCCAAATGGGGTTTGTAGGTCAATTATTTGTTCCAACATGGCTGCACCAATTCAAGTTTCAGAAGAACTCTAAATTCGATTAATAAACTCTTTCTTTTTGTGGTTTAAATTAAATAAATCATAAATCATAAGGGCCTTTCTTTTCTATTATTCTTCTTCTTAGTCAAACTCAAGTTTATTGAAAATTTATATATATATATATATATATATATATATATATATATATATATATATATATATATATATATAATGTGTGAATGTTCAGAAAGAACAATGATGGTAATTATGAATTTGAGAATGGCCACTGAAGTCAGTGTCCAATCATGGTTGTCTTGAACACACAAATGCTGACTTTAAACTATTCTTTATAACCCCTTCCCTAGTTGTTCCTTCTCATTTTGTTTTCGTTTTCGGGTTTTATTTATAAGAATTATGTTCTGTAAATAATATATTAGATTTTTTCTTAATTTCTTAAGTAATAATTATAGTATATTTTTGTATTTTATAGGTTGATTAAATATTTATGTACAAGTTTTATCTTCTTAGTCATAATAAAGGGTTAAAAGTATAATAGAAAATGTTTAGTGTATTTCGTTAATATTGTAGAATAGCAAAAACAGCATAGCAGTTTAATTAAAACATCGATGAAGTAGAGTGTTAAATAAATCTTATCCATTTGTAAAAGTATGCAGCAATACGTTTTGTTGTGGAAATGTATGTATACATATATACATTGGAATAAACGGTATATGCACATTAATTTCTAATTAATTGTTGCTTCGAAAGATTTTCTTAACCAATATCAATTAGGATTATTTTCAAGACAACGTACGTTAAAGTTATTTCCAAATAAACTTAATTAGACTTTTTTCCGACCAGCATTGGAATGATTAATTTTGGTTGTCCAGTAGGAATTTCATTGATGTTAATAAAACTTCTTTATTTTCATTTACATTCTTACAATTATTTTAATATTATTTAGACAAACTACTATTTCTTTATCGATATTAGAATTTTATTCTCCTTTTTCTCATTTGTTATTATTGTGTTACCACCCTTATTGTTGTTGCCTCTTCTTCTTGTTTATCGTGCTCTTCCTTTTCTTTCTCATACTATTTTTTTTCCTTCTTCTCACATATTTTCATTTAATTTATAATAAATATTTTATCAAATTTAGTGCCGAATGAATTGACATCCATTTTACCAACAAATTTATTGACGTATTTTAAAAAGATAATTATCCATAAATTTATCAATAAATTTTCAAAAATTCAATTATCAACATCTAATTTTAAATTCCAAAAAAATATTAACTATTAATGAATTTATCAACAAATTTAAAAATATAAAAAATTATGATAGACAAATTTATCAATGAACTTCACCTTAATATGGTCAAGGCCTAAAAGGAAAACTTTAAGATCTATCCTACTAAATCAATGACAGAAATATTTGTCAATGATTAAAACAACCAAAATCAACCAACAAAATCCATCAATATATTTTATTTTATTTAGGAATTTTTTCAACACAAGTGAAACCTATAAATAAGTGCTATTTTATTGACAAATATTCTTTTCCGTAATAAAATTTTATTGGTAATATGGTATTTCTTTTAGTATAAGGTGGTGTTTTTAATATAGTATAATATTTTTATAATAATAATAATAATAATAATAATAATAATAATAATGATTGGAATAAATGTGTGGGTATCTAAGTGGGTGAAAAAGGTCTTGCTACCTATTAGGGTATCACGCAAGTCGATAACCCCAATAGCTTACAAATAATTAAATTATAGAATTTATATTATATAGTCTTAAGACCTAACATGCAAGCATGTGAAGTGATATATATTGGACACTGAATCATTGAAAACGTTAGTCTCACAATATCAAACAACCTCATTATTTGATCACAGGTAAACTTTGGTGTCAAGCTCTCTATTAATCAATGTCACATAATTTTTTTTTTATTAAAATAATGTCATTCCCGTATCTCATTATTTTTTTTATAATTATGTAACTTATATGGAGATAATTATTTTATGTTAAAAAAACTTTAATCCAATAATGTGAGATTCTTTTTCAAATTCATTGTAGTTTTGAATTTGTATTTTCTGAAAAAATATTCCCTTACTTAAAACCCTTTATTTTATATAAAGTAGAATTTAGTGCGAAGATCCATAAAATATCTTACATTCTTTTCGGCATTATA
>Ga0214543_1000297_pt1 | contig 78013 bp, 39 predicted proteins | sample CNSS2metaG_FD_160094 | JGI IMG/M metagenome (GOLD analysis project Ga0214543, IMG submission 160094) | Root nodule microbial communities from cowpea collected in UCLA plant growth center, Los Angeles, California, USA - CNSS2 | ecosystem: Host-associated > Plants > Roots > Nodule | place: USA... | reverse complement strand
ACCAAAAAAAGAAAATAATTTTTTTTTTTTTTTTTTGTGATTTGTTAATTAATAGATTATACATTTCAAAAGTTCCACTTTAATGTTTAATTAATTTTTAAATCGGGCAAAGTTGGAGTAGTGCCACCGTACCACCACATCACATAATTTCAAATTTTAAAAGAAAAAAAAAATAATGGTTTGGTCTGAATTTTAATTCTAATATATCTTTGATCAGTGTTGGGAGTCACCATAATATCATGATTTAATGTTTATAGGGTTTTATATATATATATATATATATATATATATATATATATATATATATATATATATATATATATTTAACTCAAATTTTTTATTATCGAAATTTCAAATCATACCATTCTTTAGAATTTTGTTTATTCAGATTTAAATAAATCACAACCAACTTATAAATTTATAATAACCAAGATGGTTATTTATCTAATTCTTTTCAACTTAAGTATAATCATTACAATTGATAAATATATCTTTTTGAAATGCTTATTATTATAAGTGATAAAAGACCGCTTTTAAAATAGTTAATGAAATTTGATTATCTAATTTAAGATTGAAATTATAGTTAAATTAAGTATTTCTTGTAAACATAGTGATTGATCTTAGCTCAAACATTTTGTAGAGCGTTTTGAAAAAATTGAATCAAAAGTTTAAATGAAAACTTTTGATTGCAAAAGTTTAAACTATAACTTTTGAGTGACAAAATATATTTTAAATATAATATATATAGATATGGTAAATACTTTCACATTATTTAAGTGAAGGGTAATTTAAATTATATATATATATATATATATATATATATTGAAGTATTTATTAAGGACAAAAAATGATAAAATTCTGAATTATAAATAATAAATGTTATGGATGTGATGATTAATCTTAATGACTTATATTAATGAATTTGAGATCGAAATATTGATGTTGTGATGTTATAGTTGATACGATGATTAACCCTAATTATGTTATATCAATGAAATTGATATTGAAATAAAAACTTTGTTTATAAAGACAAAATTAAAATTCCTAACATAAATCTCTGTCCTTTTAACTTTTAACTGAATATTTTGGGAAATAAATTAGAATATATATATATATATATATATATATATATTAAACATTTAGCTGAAAAAAAAATTTAAAAATAATTATTTTTGTTTGATCCTTAAAATATGATTGAGGTGGAGTACTTGTTTATCATAGTTTAAACTGAAGAGAGTGGAATTGTGATTAGTTTGTGGGCTTCAACTTTGATGGCTTTTTATGTTCCTATAAATTGAAAGCATGGTGTTAATAATTGAAAAACAATGTTTTAATTAATTATAATAAAGTATATTTTATGTTAGAGAAGAGAATGTGGAGGAGTAATATTATAATTGAAGAAAGCAATAGTGGAGCAGGTAAACCATTCAATTTGTCCATATTATTTTGTATGGCTAGTTAGATGCTTCTTCACTTTAATACAAACTTTCCATTTAAGGACACCCAATACAATTATATGTTTTTTTTTCTTATAAAATTGGGTTTATTATATAACATGTGTATTATTCAAAGTATTACTTAAAATTAAAAGTCAAAAAAATTAATCCTTTAATTCAATTGATTCCAATAGACTAAGAGTGAAAAGTGAGTCTGAATTTCTTGTGGGTTATAAATATATTGCTTTGATTTAATGTTTCTCACTTGTATTTGTTAAGGATTTTAATAAGTGTAATAACTTTTACATATGAGTAATAAAAATAAATTTTAAAGACTCGTATAATGTTCAAATTATAAAATGCTTGTTTATTGGTTTTTATGATAAAAAGTTATTAAAAATATTAAAATAATGTGATAAATTAAGAAATGGAATATTTAATCAGAGTTAAGTTTCACAAATTACTTATATTTAAATTGTTTTAAGATATAGGTATTTTAGTTTTAAACAAGTCCAATTAATGAATTGAGATGTGATTAAACTATGCCAAAACATCATGAGATTGTTGGGTTATATTTTTCATGAGTTATAGACACTGAGATACTGTAGTTATATATATATATATATATATATATAACATAAATCTTACACATAAGATATTTGACATCATTTTTAATCACAAAACTTTAAAGTAATGATGTTATGAGTCTTTATTCTTGTGTGGTATCTAATTTTGTCTATTCTATTTAATGTAGAGCTTCTGACTCAGACTATTTCCAACATAGATACATATTAATTTTAAAATAAATTAAATAAGTTTTATCTAAGTAGATCTCGTTACATTTAACCATAACCGAGAGAAAAATCAGTCACTATTTTTTCTGAAAATATTTTTGATGATTGAAAGTTAGGAATACATGTGTTTTAATTATTTCTTATGGTAAAATTCCTATTCAATATAAAAAATCAATATATCACATTATTTTTTTAAAATTGATATTATATATCCCACACATGTTCAAATACAACATAGTTAAGTATTTTATACATTGATTCTGGTCAATAATTAATGGAAATTTTTTTAAAAAATATATATTTATTCTAGATATCATCTCTATAATTATAAAAACTTGCACGACACAAACAGATAAAAAGCTAAAAATGAAAAAACAGAAAGAAAAGGTTAGTATATGTTAAAAAAACTTGTACAAATAACATTTTTATGAAGTTTTAGTCCCTCCATTTATCATGTTAGGAAAAACTTGTACAAATAACATTAGATATATTTCATTATTTCATACTCTTCTATGAAGAAAAAAGTTCGACCTTATTCATATTTTTATATTCAATTAGTATAAAGTCTATTCATCATTATTTTCATTAGGTAATGGATATACTTGAACATGGGTCTATATCCGGTTTTTTATTATTTTAATATCATTTAGTTAATTTTAAAAAAATTAAAAATTAAAAAAATATATAATATTATCAAATATTTAAATGTATTTTATAATTATTAATATTATAAAATTAGAAAAAAAATTAAATATATCTTAAATTAGAATAAAAATAAACTTTTATAACAATCAAAATATTTATTAATTTTGTAATCGATAAATCAGAGTACAAAAGCAATTATATACCCACATTTTTTTTTAATTCTTATTATATCACTTTTTTTTTCTCTGTGTAAATGATTAAATAGAATGTTATCAAATACTTTTATCTTAAATTAGGGTAATGATATACGTTGATTTCCCTTTACTTATTAAAAAAATTATTTTTGATTTATCTATCTCTATCCATCATATTTTATAAATATATACTTTTCTTTTTTAAAAAAAAAAAAAATTGGTTGGTGTTTATCATGTAGTAAGATGAATATTTTAGGTGTCGACACTTTTCATTATGAAATAATTACATCTAGCCTCACTAATTCCTGATTAATATATAGTTGGAAGAAACATAATATGACTGGTTGTTAACAAGAGTCCCACACTAATCATTAATGAGTGTAATTGTGATATGGTTGCATTGCATTTCATGGTCTTCCCTTATGTGAAAACAAGTACCTTTTAATATTATAATATGATGTAAACTTTACTAAAATAAAATAATTAAATATTATATATAATTAATTATTTAACTTTTAAATAATTTATATATTATTATATTTTAGGATTAAATATGTTTTTAATCACTAAACTTTGACAAAAATTTAAAATTCATTTAATTTGTCAATTTTTGTTATTTTTTGGTTCCCAAATCTTAAAAGTGAATAAATATAAAGGGTGTTTGTTTTAAAGTTTGAAATCCTAAATGACACTAAAATAATCCTTGAAAGTTGAACTCGCTCATTGACAAGTTTGTTTCATAATTTGTTGAATATAAAAATAATCGTTACATTCAATGCAACACTGTGGATATTTTTCGTTGAATGATATTATTCGACCAAACTTATGCTGAAAAAAATTATGTTCAACCAAATTTAACTTTTTCAACTTACATTCAAACATACACATGGTCATTATAACTTAACTATATTAAATTTGTATGATATAACTACATTAAATGTGTCATATAATTAATGTTTCATATTTGAGTTGCTTATACAATTTGAATTTGATATGTTTTAACTTAAATATTAATTCAAAATTATGTTTTAACTTATATATTTCATGTCTTAAGTTGGTATAACAAGCTTAATTTCCTATTTAGTAACGATGTAGAGATACTATAGTAAGTAGTTTTTCCTCTTTTTTTTCTTTCAAAATTGAAGACAGTGGCTGTCACTTTCAATGACGTATTCAAATATAAGAGTACAGTAAAAGGTTGGATGATTAATTATGGAACAAGAAACAATGACATGATAAACATCAAGCTTAAAATATTCAAGAAAAAAAATTATATACAGAAGTGAAAATTTATTTTGTATGTGCATTTTACTATTTATTATATTTTAAATTTATGTAAAACTAATTTATTTATTTTCTTATGTCTTATTCTCCCTCAAATAAATATCAAAGATCGATTGTGTTCTCAGCCTTCCTCACATTTCATTTATTTTTCTATAATTTCAAAAAGTCTTTGTTATCTTACTTCTCATTTGTTCTACCTCTAATGAATGACTTCATGCTTGTAATCTTAAATTTATGTCTTCTAAACAATATTTCAAATTTAAATAAAACAACACAAAAATAAATAATATATATACTAATATACATATTAACATATGTAAAATAATAAAAGTCATTACAATAATTAAATTTTAATTAATAAAATATGCGTGTGTTTTCTAGTATATATAAATAGAAATATTGATAAAACATTTTTTTTTTACATTTTCATGCATTATTTGTTAAAAGAAATTATTAATAATTTTGAATATTGTATAATTTATTTCCTATTAAAAAATATGAATTTCCAATTTTTAATAAACTTTAATTAATAGCATAGTACATGTTAAATATATATTAAAAGTTATGCTTTATTTAAGAATTAACATCAAACTATTTTACTGTGATCATTAAAAAAATAATGATTATGTTCATCTTAAAGAACATAAATCATTATTACTTTTCTAAACTATAATATTGATATTAGTATCATACTATTAATAAAATACAACTAATGTAAAAACTTTATTCTCTGAACTACTTAATTGCTTTTAATTCTTTTTCTCCACTCACTGACTTTATGCTATTTTACTTTTCCATATAAATCATAGACAACTTTAATTTATAAATGAATGTTAGTTTACACTCTCCCTTCCCAATGGCCTACAATTATAATGATTAAAAAATTCCACCAAAGAGAAAGCAAAAGTATATGGATTGGCAACATATAAGTCTGAGAATCATTATCTTTGAAACCTTTTTCTTAATTTTATATCTATATTTGTAATCATCTTCACCAAGCTGGCCATGCATTATTTCTTCGTAGTCATAATCATTGGCCTACTAGAGAAAAAAAAAATGTCCTTTCATTATCATAAAACCATTCATTATCATACCATATTAAATTAATAACAGAAATCAAGTTTCCATTTTACTACCTACCATACTCTTTAGAATGATTTACAATAATTTTCATGCAACCACTTCACATAGTTTGGTTCTTCCTTAGCTTACTCAGGGATACGATTAATTCATATAACAGTACTTACTATGTCAATTGTTGGATCGAACTTACTATGTCAATTGTTGGATCGAGCATTTAATATTAGGTTAGAAATTAGAGTTATCTAATTCAGATGTAACTATTTCTATTTAAAGTTAAATATACTTTTGATTCCTCAAATTTCAGTGAATTTTGGAATTAATTCATTTTCAAAACTTTATATCAATTTAGTCATTCATCTTTAGAAATTCGTAAGTTTAGTCTTTCTTACCAAATTTTGTTAAGTTTATTTGACATTTGAAACGTAATTTATGGTAACATTTAAGTTAACATTGAAGCGAAAATGTGTCAAATGGTGTAAACAATTCAAATACTATTATGAAATGCGCTTGAAACCTCAGATAAACTTAACAAAATTTGGTTAAAATGACTAAATTCATCTATTTTTTAATATGAAGGACTAAATTTGTCAAAAGTTTTGAAGAGAGACTAATTCCAAATTTCACTGCAACTTAAGGACTAAAAACATATTTAACCCTTCTATTTAAGAAATGTAACAGTCCAAACGTCACAATTCAATACACTCGACCTCCGTCGTGGGATAATTGATGTCACCCGCTGTTTTAATTCTATTCTTAAACACTTCTTTTGGGAAGCATTATTGAAAGCAGAAAGAATTACTTGAAATTTTGCAGTGGATATGACAATTGTTTATGTAGTACAAGTGATTCAGTATATTTGTTGAAAGGAAGAAAAATATCCATCATGTTCATGACACAGAAAGCAACATGGTTAGATCTTATAATAAAGCATTTCATTTTTTGGCATAATTTGTGAGTGCTCTAGCAGCATTTGCAGAAGATGCTGGATTGATGGATTTCCGAATCTTAGAGACATTCCAAGCAGTGTTAACAGCATGTCCTGCACTTGCAAACACATGCTCAGTAGCCTCTCCTGCTTCTTCCCCAAACCTGTTGCCAAAAACATCCTTTTTAGCTAAGGTTACATTTATGAATCCACAACATAGGTCTTAAACTTAGGTTGTGTTTCTTTTTCCCATTTCAGATGTTCAAAACTAACACCCAGTTTCTCAAGCATATTCAATGATGCAGATATTTTTTAACCCTAACAAAAAAAATTTCAATGCACACTTTTATGTTGGTTGAGATTTACCAAGACTATTAGGCTGATATAGATCATTGCAAGGTTTTCCAAATCTTCTCATAAATGTAGTTGCATTCAATATAGTGTCAAGATTCTTTAAACTCACGAAATTGCGATCATGACTTCAATTTAAAACCTTAAATTGACGTGACAAAATGATGAGTCCAGATTCTGGTTTTTTTTGCCGTCTTCTAATACTAAAAAATACTATGCACTGATATTTTAAATATCTTTTTAGTATATTTTAAAACATTAAAATTAATGGTAATCAATATATTATGAAAATACAGTAAAAAAAACAAAAAACCAAACCAGCAGAAAATTCAAATTTCAAAATGATATAATGTTAAGTTCATTGCAAATTTAAGCAATATAATAATTATAATAATATTACCTGTTAGAAACCATTCTGGTTGCAGCTTTGGAGGTGGCAGAAAAGGTTTGTTTCTCAGCAGCTTCAGCTGCTTCAAAAACTCTATCTGTGATAGAAAAGATCACAAAATATGAGTTCAATTCACATATAAGATATTAATATTACTTTCAATACAAAATTTTAAGATAATGAATTTATAAGTTTTTTACGTTGCTAAACTTTCAAAATTTTACTCGATACGAGACTTAGACTCACACTTAAATTCTAAACTGTCATCTGTTTGAGAAGTGTTACTTACTAACAGCATCAAGGGAAGCCAATAGCACCTCTCCAGGGAGCATGTTTAGGAATGCCTGTCCTGGTTGGGATTTAAGCACAGGAGTCATAACTGATCCACTCATTATTCCAACACCATCAAGCAAAGATTTGGTTAACTTTTCTGTCACATTTGTCAGCTTTCTCACACTATAATACAAACATGAAAAATAATCCAACTTAGTTTGTATACATACCCTCTTAAAAGCTAACACTGTGTATGAAAATGAAAAATTCTTAGTCAATACTCTAATCCTTAGACATGAACTCGTGACATAGTATAACATGTTTCAATACCGTTTGAGGTTTTCGTTCATTCCACTGTTCTTTGTTGCATCATTCTTCTTGTTCATAGTTTTGTTACCACTGCTCTTTTCTGCAGCACCACTTAGGATCGCTTCCCCTCCTTTATGGACCTGATTTTCATAACAAAAGTTTTTTATGAAAAGCTTAATGATTTATTTGGTTCTTTTCAAATGATGGGAAAACTGAAAAGAACAAAGCATACCTCAAATTTTTATTATGTTAGATTATAAAATAATTTGTACCACATCATTTTGTGTGTTTATCTATCTCTGTCTCTTTATATTCCATTTTAAATGTAAGAGAATTTGTCTATTCAAGTTGGCTTATTAATAATCACGTTAAAATATCAACTACTGAACTGATTCTAAATCTAAATTGGTCTCACATGTATGATTCGCTTCATCATAAACTGGTAAAAGTGTATAGATATATATCAGTTATTGTTGAGTAAAAGTGATTTTGCATTCAAACCTCGATTTGACCAAACGTGATGAAGTATCTTAAAAAAAATTGCGATAAATTTTGCATCTAACTTACTTTTAAGGTAAAGAAATTCAAAAGACAATTCCCTTGAATTCATAATTTTTTTTACCAAAACTAGTTCATTCAATCAAAGTCAATGTTTCAAATATTTATTCAAACCAAAACCAGAGCTGTTTTTTCATTGAATGAAAAAATTATACTGAATTATGCTATTAACCTACTATTAAACTAAACCCATTTCAACATAATCATTTCAAATCAAAATCAATCTTAACCATAATGAAATAATTGTTTTGATAAGTTGAAACAAAAATATTAAAAAATGAATTTTAAGTTAAACTCGATCGATATATAAGATGAGATTTGTATTTATTTATATATTTTAAATTAATTTTATTTCTAATCAACGTAAAACAGCACACAAAAAAAAATTTAATAAAATTTTATTGTTATTCATCTGATAAACGAAACTCTGAATCCTAAACCATAAACCATAAATAAAACCTGGTTGGTGTAAGCATTGCTGCACATGAAGATACCCTTAACAATTTGACCAGTTCCTCCTGCAATGGCCCTGGCAAGAAAGTGGTTATAATCTTCAACCCTTGGAGCAAAATCCTCCCAATCAAGGTCACTTTTTCTGCTCTTTTCCAACCCAGAAAAGCAACAATGTTCCTTCAGAAAAGAATCCACCATCCCCATCTTCCCATAACACTCTTCTGGAAAAGTCACACCATAGCTCAGAGGCTCACCACCATCTTTCACCGGCAGAGAGAAGAGGTAGTGAAGACCATCCACCTTCACCACCGGCTCGTCCTTCGTCAATGGCCACTGAACACTGTTTCCAACTTTTACAACCGTTGCCAGTGCCACGTTCTGCTCCATCACCCTCATGATTGTGAAGTGCCCCTGACCCAGTTCAATGGCTTCTCCTTCATCCACCAGATGAACTTTGCATCCTGCGATTTGTAGAACCAGTTCTTGTGTTGGGGTTTTGGGTTTCTGCAACTCTTGAAAACCTGCATGGTGCATGGAGTTTTCGAACTGTGGCTTCTCCTTCGAGGCTTGGCAACCCATCTCTCTCTGTTTTTGCTCTGTTTGCTCTGTTTTTTCTTTGGGGTGTTAATGGAGACAGATTTGTCAACAGAAGGGTTTTTTTTTAACGTTGGAGAATGTCTGCATGTCCTTTGTCGAATGAATTGAAAATGGGATTTGTCGGAGGAAAAACCACTGACATTTGTTCCAATATGTATAAAGTTTTTTACTGAACATAGAAATCGAGATAACGATTAGTTTATAAACTGTTTTTCTCTTAACCTTAGTTATCAAGATACACTTTTCAAAAACAAAATTCTGCATGTGCAGTGACACAGTCTGAGTAAGATGAATCATGATACATTTGTGTAGAAAAATGATTTTTTTAAGAATAAATTTTGACAACTTTTTTTTATAAAGTAATGTCTTTTTAAGTGGTTATTTATTTTTTTATTTTTTCACTTTTCTTTATATTTAAAAATCACTTAAACGATAACATTTCATAATATAAAATAAAATTATTAAAATTTAGTAGTTAAAATAGTATTCTTCATTTACTATATTTATAGAAACTGTTTTAAAATTTGTATCAAGATTGTTTGATTAAGAAATATGGAAAGTGATTGGATTTTTTAGGAGTTTAAGAGAGTGACATTAAGTCCATGAAATAAAAAACTGATATCACTTCTAACTAAAGAAAATCTCAAAAATTATATTTATGAGTTTTTCTTTTATAATATAGTGTTTAATTTTATCATTTTTAATCGATGTAAAATTTAGATTCATGTTTAAATTATTTTTAACAATTTTTTTTTAAGATCAAGTCTCTTTCGTATGATATATTTTTTTCTGAGTATACTGTAACCTTTTACTACTAAAATGATATTTAAGATTTTTTAAGGGTATGACACTTATATTATTCTTAATGTAAATCAACATGAATAAACCATAGAAAATGTGATTATTTAATCATTATAGAAGATATTTGTATGAGTGGGAACCTTTTGTGTTTATAGCTTTATTCTGTTCTCTGTGATCGGTGAAAAATGAAGAATATGGTGTGAAGATAATGTAACTTCTGGTGGAAATGGAATGTGTAAGAAAAAAAAAGAAAAGAAAAAGGAGAGCTTGTTGAACAATCTACAACAGCATCACAACTTGCTACGATACCAAATACCTTACTACAACATGTATTATTCTTTCCTTTGTCAGTGTTCTGAACTTCTGATGTTCTTTTATTCTGTTTTATCAGTTGTGAATGCATTGTCACAGATTCCAGTTTAATCAATGAAGTTAAGTTTAATAATTGTGTTAAATATTGTGTTAAAAATGCTTTTATCCTTTAACTTTACTAAAAATTAGAATTAGTTTCTTTTTGAAACTTTGATCTAATTTAGTTCCTCAATCTTTTCGATACGATGAATTTAATCATTTTAATCAATTTTTGTTAACTTTATTTGAAGTTTCAAACGCATTTTATGATAGTATTTGACTTAATATTGAAGACAAAATGTGTCAAACGATATAAATAACTCAAATACTATATGAAATGTATTTGAAATGTAAAAAAAACTTATCAAAATTTGGTTAAAAAGATTAAATTCATACATTTTTAAAATTTGAAGACTAAATTGGTCTAAAGTTTTAAAAAATGATTAATTCAAATTTTTATTAAAAGTTAGAGAACAAAAACATATTTAACTTTTTTTTATTAGGATAAATATTTTATAACATGTATTTATTGCTATAGTAATCTCAATTAATTCAAACAAAAAAATATGAGAAAATAATTTACACTAGGGTAGAAGCCTACATTAATAGAATATCACAATAAAATATTAACAATATCTTTTTGGCATATCATAAACATTTATATATCACACAAAAACATTAATAGATCTTATTTTTCTAATATATTGTCTAGTTTCATTAAAATGTGTTAAAAAGAAATTTTTTGTCGCACCAATTCTTATTTAATATTTTTATAATTTTCAGTATTTTTAATGAAAAAATATGTATGGTTTACAATCTTATGTAATACAAACATCCTTTTAAGATTCCCTTTTATCTCTATATTTTTTTATTATCACTTATTATACTTTTTTTTTTTTTATTCTTTGCCTTCAATTGCTGTTGCATAATGAATATAATTTTGTTTCTCTGAAAAATACTTTTCTTGTGGTTGGATTTCTAAAGAATGCTTAACTTCAAACATTTCTAAAGAATACTTTATTCTGTATTAAAATTGTAAATCAAAAGCTAAGGTTGATTGAAATTTACGTAGAACTATGTATGTATATGGAAGGCGAATCAAAAAGTTTATTTTTATATTATTGTTTCATTGTATTTAGAGGGAAGGAAAAAAATACTTGCATATATTATATTGGAAATCAAGATTTAGCTATTAGTGCTTTTATTGCAAAAGTTTTTCCATATTTTCAATTTTAGATTATCTGTTGTGTTCAATATATATTTATGGACACTTCACTTATATTGATATTTTAAAATATAATAAAAATAATTTTAAAATATTAACATCAATTTAATATGAATTAATTTTGATTGTATAATTCAGAAATATATTTTAGACGGTGTAATATGAATTAATTTTTGAGTTTACAGATTATATAAAAAATATATTTTTATATGATGTAATCTTAAAATTTAAGAAAAATGTATTTTCGATCCCGTAATCCGAAATATTTTTCATATTTCTAATTTATGCAATTCAAAATCATATTTTAGATTATTTTCAAACAAGATTTTAAATTGTATAATATAAAGTACTTTTTTAGGTCCAAAAACCAATTTTATGTTGTATAATATATAATACAATTGAATTTTACAATATGAAATACAACTTTAAGTTTTGAATTACAACATAAAAAAATTATTGATGATACAAAAAAAAAAAATTATTCTCAACTTATGAACAATTTGAATTTTCCCCACTTGAGGTGCAAGAAGAAGGAATGGAGGTACTAAAAGAAATAATGTCTGCATGAACCCAGATTACTTGAGGCCCTGTATAAGGCCCAACAAAGCAATTTCTCTCTCTTTCCTTTTTTTTTTCTTTTTTCTGTGAGCTGTGTGAGACTGTGTTACTTTATTGTCTTCACTCGCAGCTTGTTCATCATTGGTGAGTGCTGACATTAACATTTTTGCCTACGTTCTTGTTTCTGTTCCTGTTCAATGCTTTCAACTTCTCATTGGTGAATTCGGACTGTGCCATGATTCTGTTTTTTTTTCCCTCTCTCTTCTGCAAGTGCTTGTGACTATTTATGAACACGAAGAGTGCCCAGTATGTTTGCATTAACGCATGCCCTTTTCTTGTTTTCGCCTTTTCAGATTGGATTAAGAGTCAAAGTTTCCGACTTTGAATAATGGTATTGCTGGTTGCACTTGCATTGCTTCTGGGTCTCTTCCTTGCTGTTCTTCTTTTGAACCCACGACACCGCAAATCTGGTTCTGTTCATTATTATGCTGTGATCTATGTCTCGCTATGTGTTTTTGAAATTTTGTGTGCATGTGCTTACTGTGTGTATTTACGTTAATTCTTTGCATCTATTCAGGGCACAAGGGAAAAGCTCAAACCGTTTCAAACAAGGATAAGGTATTTTATTTATTGTAGCTCGGTACTTTTTCTAGCATTTTGTTGTGGATTCTGCTGCTTTTTCCATAGATGATAGATTAGGATAATTAATGAGCTTTGTTCAAGTTACATTTCGGATCTAGTTGAAATTAAGATAAATAAGTATTATAATGTCTTGGTTTCGGTTACTCAAGCACTGGGTGAGGTGGGTTTCTTATGATTTGGTGTCATTGGGTGTTTTGCTCATTGCTCATATCATACTCTGTATGAAGGAAGATTTGTGTTGATGATGACGAAAAGTGCTCGCAAAGTATTCGTTAAAAGTTACATTTATCTTTTCGACCAATAGAAATGTGGCCTGGCTTGTTGTGGGTCCTACAAAGGATTTCACCCAATTACAAGAGTGTGGAAAAGAGTTTCAATGAGAATGGTGTTACATTCCTCCTTGATGATATGACTTTATCTTTTTGGTGGAAGATGTCTTATTTGAGTTGAATACAATGTAAAAGCAAAGACATGACATTTTGGAGGCCTTTTAATCATAATGTGATTCTATGAGTAAAGATCAGAGTTTTCCCAGTTTTTGCTTCAGGATTGAAATTTTGAAATTCAGAGAGGCCCACAAAAGGGGAATTAACATTGGGGGTGCTATTCAGAACCTTTCTTATTGAGTCACCATCTATTCAGCTTAGACTTTCCCTGAAGAAAAATAGGACTCATTTAACATTTTCCTTACCATATTATAGGAGCATGTAGCTAGTTTGGTGAGATAGAAAAATGCTTACTTTGAGCTACATGTTAAACATTGGTCATGGTGAACTAATTTGATTGCACTGGAAGTAAATGTAGCTATTGTTGGGGCTCATACTAACTAGTAAACAAAATTGGGAGGGTTGATTCAAACATAAAACTGTGTTTTTTAGTTGCGTGATAGTTTTGTTATCTAATTGGTATCACGCACTGTATTCTGTATTCTGCTTGTAGGCATCAAAATCCTACAGTAAAACGGAGGTTTCATTGCATAACAAGAGAACAGATTGTTGGATAATCATCAAGAAAAAGGTATGAGCTTTTTATTGATGTTTCACTTTTGGCACCTTATGAATGTGCTACTCCTTTGGTTTAGAACCCAATACTATTTCCATATCAAATCTTATGAGTGTTAATGTGGTTTGAAGTTTGAACCTATAACCTCATACAAAGTATCCAAACCCGTCATCGCTAGCTCAATCATAATGGTTTAACTGAATTAGCTGGTGTTGTTATGATTTGCCATTTTTACCACTTGGACAGATTCATAGTTTGCATTTATTTGGTTTATTCACACTGTAGGTGTATGATGTTACCTCTTATGTGGAAGAACATCCAGGTGGTGATGCCATTCTAGCACATGCTGGAGATGATTCAACTGAAGGATTTTTTGGGTATGCGTTCATTCCTTTTCATGCATTGCGTGCGTATCTGTAATGAAGATATTTGCCTTAATTTATCTATATTTATTATTTGTTTTCTCACTTCACATTTCTTTTTTCTCATATTTGCCTATAGAACATTTCTTCCTTCCTTCTTGGCATGTACCTGGATCAATCATGTTGTATGAACATGTAGAGTTAGATTCATATTATGCATGTCATGAACTGACTGTCATAAAAGCTTAAGCCATTACTTAGGTGAAAGCGCATGAATTGCTTTAGATCTAATAATGTGTATTTCAATATTGAATACAATATAGCGTTTCCTGTTTATTTCATCACATTATCTTGTTAATCTTGGTAGTCTCTGTTGAAGGTTATCTGGTCAATACAAGAGACACTGGTTTTCACTTGTTAATAAATTAATAAACCATGCTAAATAAATATGATTACAGCTACAAACAAAACATCATAGTTGTAACTTTTATGTGTCAAATTCATCATCAACCCATTCCTCATCATGGAAAATAAGTACTTTACATGTTTTTATCTTTGACAGCTCTACCACCTGTTGATCATAAAAGGCTTCTGATATTTTTTTATCAGTTTGCTGCTACCAGTTGTAACTTTTTTTAACATTTGCTTTGCAGACCACAGCACGCAACTCGAGTCTTTGACATGATTGAAGACTTCTACATTGGAGATTTGGAACAATAGCCTAGTCAGTAGTTCTACAATTTTAATGTTCAAGAGATGTATGATTTGAGAATTTCAACATTTTACTCTTTCTTATCTCCCCAAATTTTCACTCCTTGTCTGATCATTCATCTTCATTAGACAGTAATTTAGTTTTGCTGTTGCAATGCATGATTTTGATATAATTGGGCATGAAATCATTTGTATTCTCCTGTCATTGTGAGCGCAGTAAGAGTAAAAACTGAGGCTTCCCCTTCTTTTCATCATTATTTTATCTTAGTTTCTTATCTCTAGCAATTTCCTTTTCCCTGATCTACATTGCTCATTGTTTATTGATATAAATAAATCTCATCATACAAAAATATTAAGCTAAATTAAAATTTTGGTACCTTTATTATGCATGATTTTGTTTTTCTTACTTTATTTTTCAGATTTTAGAAAATCTGCATTTATGGTTTAATCATTAATTTCAGCAGCCAAACTTGAATTTTAAGAATGTCTGGCCCGTGATTTGGATCTGCCCAAATCTTAAAACGGAACATTGTTCAAGGGAAAAGTTACAAAATAATGTACTGCGTGTGTTTGTGAAATGGAATTATAAAGATCGAATGTGAATGCCATATTGTATGTGTTTAGAAATTCTTGGTTGTTCATAAACTGCCCGAGTGAATTTTTACAATGGAGCTGAAAATTACATGGGATTGAATGTATCGTTAAAAATACATGTTTATGGAACAAGGGTTTTGCCTCACAAAAAGAATCGATCAATCAAATATGAATCACTTGGCAATATTAATTGATATGCCAACACCCTTGCTTCAAAAATAGGAGCCATTGTGCCTCAAAATTTGGGGGCAGAGACACAAGACAAAAAAGACAGAAATTGTGTATGCTGAATGAAGCCATTTCTTGATTACTCAGATCTCTTTGATTGACGCCATTGGAACAAGCATTTGGATAAAGAAGTGAGGAATGAGCCTCTTGTAGGCATGCCTTTCCTTCCATACAAATGTTTTCCTCCTAAGTCTGTGAAAACTGGTGCCACATCTTGCCTTTTTGGTATTCTCTCTATCTGAAGAATATGCAGTAAACAAAATTTGGTTAACAAAAAGGAATGCATGGTTCCAACTTTCCCTTCATAATTGATACCATAAAAACATTAAGAATACACTCTTCTGAACACAGTTTATTATCATTAGAAATTTATTGAAGTTCACAAGTTTTACTTCTCATTTAATTAGTTTCATTTATGATTTACTAGTTTGTTATAAAATTTAACAAATAATGAAGAATGTGTTAGTATGTTATGAATGGTTTTCTAGTATAGTAGCATTTGGAATGGAAAGGTCAGGGTAATAATGACAGCATTTTGTGTCAACTTGTAAAGTCAAGCAAAAGTAGAATAAAACCCTGGCCAATTTACCTTGTTGATTTTTCCATCTTTCAAATAGTAGATAATGCCAGACCAATTGATAGATTGGGAAAAATGAGAACGAATTGCAGATAGAGGGTATAGACAGTTATCCACCAGCATTGCAATGAATACCTGCTCAAGAGATATGTTAATTAAATCATACTTTCCCAACTATTATTTCACATTCCGTGGCATCATATTAATTTAATATTCACATATTATAGTGTTCTTTACAACAAGTTCATGCAACCCTTTATTTCATTGCAATGCCTTGTTGAAACGAGTAACATGTCCGAGATAACATCATTAATCCATCAATGTATAAAGCAAACTTGGTGAAACTTTTTTTTTTTTGTGTGTGTGCTTTTGTTTGAGAACCTGAAGAAGAAGTACTTACTTTACACCAATTATAAGAAGCCAAAGAAAGTGGAGGTGCCTCTGGGGACAATATGTTGCAAAGTAGAACTTCTATCCTTGTCAAGTTCCACATTGAGAAAAGCGAAACAAAAGTGCATGTGACTAGGAGCCACACCATGTTTAACCCTGAGGAAAGACAGACCTTAAAAGCTTAAGTTCATCTGAAAAATCAGTTTTCTTTCTCTCACAGAATAGAGGATAAGAAAATGATGGCATAAATAATAACTTAAATCAAGCACCAATATATTATGCAAGTGCATGCTACTTCTCCACTAAAATATTGAGACCAATCACAAGAGTTTCCACCTATCACTTCAAATATTTGGAGAAGTTTCCTTGTTCTGTTTCAGCATCCTGCCCTTTTTCTGCACGTGATACAACACTAATAACAAAGGAAAAAGTAGTGTTCTCACCGATTGAAGAGTAGCTTAATTCTTCAATTGAGTTTCCCCTGGCGTTAAACCTTAGTGCTGCTGCAACATGAATCACTGCCATGCAGTATGGTGCTACAAATGACCATGACAAATAACAGTGAACAGCAAACAATGCACGGTTCATTATTTGGTTGACTCTGGTAACATATGACTCCAGAACAAATGTTTGTTTCCTCAAATAATTCCAGTACCTGCAAAAGTTTGAATGATTAAGGGAGAATATGAGCTGAAACTTTACTTTCAGGACAGAAATAATCACAAACCTTCCAAAATTAAGATCACTTGCAAGGGGATGAGGAAAGACAGCAACCGGTGGAGAACTGATTAGCTTCTTGTGAGCCCCTGAAGAGGACAAAATCATTGCAATTTGAGTGACCATGAAAAAACATTGATTATGACAAAGTGTTAGTCTCAAAGATATACCGGCTATGGCAGCTAGAGTCATGTCATCAGAATATCCACCGTCTCTAAGTCCTGACACTACACCACAGTTATCTTTCCTAAAGTCTTCAGAATGCATCTGGAGGAAAGCTAAACAGTGAGAATGTAAGAATTTCTATGAACTAATGAAAATAAAGGTAGAAGAAGCCACTTGCCATCATGCACCCTCCCCACAAAAAGAATGTTTGTCCACCAGTGGCAAAGCCCATTGAACAAGGCTGTAGAACAAAACAAAAATGGGAACGAGTTGAGTAAGCAAAATAGAACATTTATGTGTTGTGTTCGTGACAGCATTAGTAGAAGTCAAATGATCTGTTGCTAAAATCATAACATGTTTCAAATTAACAATTGTAACAGCTAACTCCAAACAAACCGATGAGGTAATGCTGCAGATATTAGGATATATATATATAAATCCAAAGCAAGTTGTGTACCATATGGTATTCATAGATGCAGTAACTCCCTAGACTTCCAGATGGTAAATCAAGAGGGTATCCGGTTTGAATGAATATCTGTTAAGCATCATAAATTGAAAGAGTGTAGCCAAATAGTTGTAAGCAAGTGTTAACTGAAAGTGTTTGAATTAAATGTGTGAGAAAAGAACCACTAGAAGAAAAGTGTTTGAAGTTGTACATCAGGGTTCTTTTGCATTTCACGAACGAGTGCTCCAATTGATCCAGGATGTAGCCTAACATCATCATCTAAAAACAGCACATACTTGCTGCCTCTGTGCATTGCCTCTACTCCAACCTGTCATAATAGTGAAGTTGGTAAAATGCATAGCAAACTACCAAATTAACAAGAATGAAATTTCTCTGACATTCCATATCAGTAAGTAAATGTAGGTCCTTAGATGTATTTTCTATGCAAGGTTTATATGGATAATATGGTTTTTCAACAACTACACAATCAAACAGCTAAAGATGCATCAGCATGATCATGTATTGAATAACAGCAAAATTTAAGGATGGAAAGAAGTTTCAAAATATACCATGGTCTACTATACATTTGAAAATTACTGGGACAAAGTATAAGAAGAACTCATTACCAACTGATTGTGAATTTTTTGACTACAAGTTGATGACAAACCAGCTACTATAATCCTAGCATCAACAGAACCCTGCAGGCATTAAGCAGTGAGTAAGATGCAGAAAATAACAAAGGCATCAAAAAATTAGAATCAAGTCTTAAAAAGAGTTTTCACGTGTACCCCTAAATCTGCTAATAGTTTTGATACAGCATTGTATGCAGGATCCTCTACACTTTCAACCACCAAAAGAAATTCTAGAGGGCCACCGTAAAGAGATGTTAACTGTAAAACAACATAATTAATCATAACAACGAAACAGTTCCTTTTAAAATGAGAAGCTGGGCAGGGAAAAATGTTCATCATGGAAAAATACTTCATTGGGTCAAGAAGTTGCAGTGGTATGTGTCCTATACCTGAGTCTTCCAGTTATGTAGATTGTGTTCTCCAAATCCTTTAAGGGGCATAATTACTGTTACTCTAGGAAGATCAATCTGATTGGAATGTTCAAGTTCATTAATATCATGACAGAGGAATGCAAAGCTATTGCCATTCCGCATATTCTTCTTTATTCTATTTATTTCTCTGTTCCTGCAAGACAAAAATCACCTCCTCTAAATTTCTTTTGTACACAATGATAATTGAGTTTCCTAATCCTGTTTTACATCTGAGTACCTGACAAATGAAGCACAGGCCCACCCTAAAGCTAGGAGTAAGCAAATTAAACATCCCTACATGATGAAAACTCAAATCAGGTTAGTGTGACAAAGTGCATGGTCTATTTTTTCTTAAGAAACAACAAGTGTGATACAATTTGAAGGAAAAATATGTGAATTAATGGACTAAATGAGTTTCAATTTTCATTTCAAGATCTTCCTAGAACAAACAAGATTGAAGCAAATGAGAACCTGCGCCTGAATGAAAATGGCCAGAGGAGATGAGAAATCTGTGCTGACACGGAAGAGGAAGAAATCGAGAGAGTCTAAGGAAACCATTGTGATTTTTTTTTTTTGGTTTTCTGAATTTTTGTTCCTTGAGGACTCTCCGATTCCTACAACACAAAACACAGGCCGGGGTGTTTTATTTAATGGAATGAGCCTAAGCTATTTCTGTCTCTGCATCATCATTTGCACCACACAACAAAATTAAACACAACACCACTATTTTATTTCTCTCTCTCTCTTTCTGCTATTTTAAGACCCTATCTCATGGGAAAGGGAGAAGTTACCATTGGATTAGTGATTATTAATAGTCTTGGGTATTAGATGTTTCACAATCCTTTTTCAAATTAGTTTCCTTTTCCTACCCAAACTATTCACTAATTAACATGTCATACTATGTCCCTTCTTTTATTAATTGTTTTGCATGCATGCATGCAGGAACATCATTGTTTAACATTGAGAACTGTTAAATATTTCTATCCCTTGAAATAGAAATTTCAAAGCTATGTTTAATTATATTATTTAAATTTACTAATGTTGTATTATAAAATTATATTTATTCTATATATAGTCCTTCAATCATAAGTGAAAACATTTTTTTCAAATTCTTTTCTCTTTCTGGCTAAACTATTCACATCAATAAAACAAATTATAGAACTGTACTTTTCTGTTTTAAGTCCTATCATCGTATTAATAAAACAAATTTCGGATTTTTATTAAAGTAACAGTATGAAAACTATATATATTAAACTAAACTATTCTATTTATTGTAAATAAATTATATAATTAAGAATGATTATGTTTATACTATATGAAGTACTTAAAACTAACTTTCGAATAATTATCTAACCTTGTCATCTACATATTCACCAGTTGATATATTATACTCTACACAATAAATGTGACTATTATATATATTCTCTTCAACTTGTATCATTCTTTATTCATTTACTTAAAATAAGATGAAAATAGACAAATATCATATAATATACACATCTCAAAACATAGAAACTAAATAAATATTACTTCATTACTCAAATGTTTCCCAAGGAAAAATAATGGAGAATTTTTCAACAATAAAATCACTACAACAATGTTTCCGGCACACTACAACAATATTTCTTGAAGATACAGAAGAAAGTAGTTCTCTAGGCTAGTCATAGAACTTGTTCATCATCTTCAGAAGAAACTCGTTCTCTAAGCATAGAAAATTTATCAGGTAAAGTATATAATGGTCCATCACTTGTAGAAGTAGAACCTTGGAATGCAAGTCCTAAGGTGTATCCTAGAGCACGAGCCACTGGAACAGCCACTGCATTCCCAACTTGAATGTACCTATTAACCAAAATATCAAATTATTAAAACAACCTCTAAAAAAAACACACATATCAAACAAATAATGCATTACCTCGCTTTGACTGGTCCACACAACTTGTAAAAATCTGGAAAACCTTGGAGTCGTGCATTTTCACGAATAGTCAACACTCTATCTTGTTCTGGGTGTAAAATTGCCTAAAGAACACAACTTTTATATTCAACAACAGACTATGTAAACAACCATTCTGAATTGCAAATAGATGATAACATACCTGATTGTGAGGCTCTGCTCGTGTCACAACAGTTGGAACTGTTTCATCCCACCATAACCGAGCAAAAGGTCTGAAAAAATCATAGGGCATTATAGTTAATGATTCAAAACTTAATACGAAAACATAAGAAACCTTTCCACGTCAATTTTGTATTGGAATAGCGTGGAATAGAAAAGCAGGATCATAAGGGCTTAAAATCCAAATTGATAAAAAATTACTTACTTTGACGAAGTTCCGTTCACAAAAGACATGGCATAATCGGGAACCTGTAAAGCAATGTTTATAAAGAATTAATTAGGTACTTGATCATTTAAAGGATAACTTTTATTTGACAAATAAAAAAATAAGTACAATGGCTTGTAGAATAAAACATATAATTATTAGAATGGACTCTCGAAAGTCATGTTTACCAATGGTTTTCCGGAATCCAAATAAACACGTTCCACATCAGGATCCCACTCAACCTTGTTATCCGTTCCTACAAGAACACCTGGTAAATCCCTAAAACATGCACCCTGATAACAACAAAAAATACTATTATAGAACTAAACTTAAAAATAAGACTATATAAATAATAATAGATAAATTACAAATGACCATGAACAATACCTTCTTTTGAGGAATCCTACACACTCGCTGATAATCATCCGCATTCAATTCTAAGGGACGATGATCATAAAGCAAATTCTTCGATGATTTTGGTTTGCTTTGAATCCTTAACATTTCTGCATCACACTTAACGCAATCATTCATTGGAAAGTTTATCACATAATCATAAAATATAGTGTCAGAAATATCATAGGTACCTAGTATCAAGCTTATCATAACCATCTAGTCTGTTAACAACTTAGTTACATAGAAAATAATTTGAGAAGCAATAACAACATTTAAAGATATTAACTAATTTTCAAAGAAATTGTTAAGAAATTAAATTTAAGTATAACTCAAACTTTACAAAATTGACTTGTAAAATAAAATTTACACCCACATATATATTGTAAATTAATTTTATCTTTAATTAATGAGACTTACAACACATTTCATCACGCTAAAGCATATTTCACTAAGATGGGCTTTAATTCACACCTCTAATATCATGTTAAAAAATGAATATAAATCTAATTCAACCCCACAAAACTAACTTATAAGATATTACATCTACTTATATATTATGAATTGATATTATCTTTAATCAATGTAAAGCTTCCAACAAAAATTTAAAGTTCTAACGAGGAAAACTCCCCAGGCAGACTTTAATTGAAGTATCATACATACTTTATAGATCATATGCATAAACAAAATAATGTATTACCACTTTTGGTTGATCTAATGAATCGTTGGAACTCTGTTTCAGCAGGTTTGCAATATTTCATTTCATCACGATGTTCATTATTTTGAACCTGAACATTAAAAAAATTTACTACAATAAACTAACACAATAAGAATAGATAAGGGCTTGGGAAAAACCGAAAAAATGACTTTAAAGTATACCGGAGGAAGGTCAGAAATGGCATCTTTTAATAGTAGCTTTTTCTGTAGTTGAACGGTATGTCCTTCGTCGTAGGCTACTGTGTTGGTCTGCAAGCAAGACAGTATCACAAACTTTAATGAATGAGTAGGCAAGTTCAACTAATAGCCTTTAACCAACAATCTATTGCATACCTCAAATTCTACGGGAATAACACCCCTCACAATAACATCATGAGTTGGGAGTGGAAATTGAGGCAATTTCTGCATCACATATATAAATTTATCACAGGCCATTCACCAATACTAAAATTTATTGATAAATAACTAACTATTAATGACCTGAGAAGGTGCAGCCCCCCATAAGAACATGCGCAAACGAAACTGAGGAAGTCCATAAGAGCCTGCAGCCATAATTCCCAGACGCGCTTGATAATTCATTGAAATGAGACGACCCAAAGCATATCTCCCAAGAAAGCCATCCGCAAATTTAACGATATCAACCACATTTTCCATTAATGTAAATTTGGGCTTAAGGTATTGAACAAAATCCATAAAAACAACCATTTGTTTGTTCTTCTCATCATCTAAAGGATTCTCTTTGTTTCTGAACCGGTTGAAACCACTGATACCTTGACAAGGGGGTCCACCACAAATCACATCAACATTTCCCTATTCAACCACAGCACCAATAACATAATTACACCAAACTCAAATACAGCTCTTAAAGAAATAAAGAAATAATACACAAACTGAACTACAACTTACTGGCAAAGGCAATCTATTTGACCTAAAGCCTTGAGTGACAAATTCATTAATTTTGTTCTTACAATGCCTGTTGAAAATATAATATTTAAATTAGTAAATAACCATTGCATATAAGTAATAATGAACACGGTATAGTAGCAAAAGCATTATTAAGAATTATAAATTACTATCATTGACGAAAAAGTAATAAAACAAATTTAAATAGATAGCATTTATCAATACGAACAAGTTTGTAAAATACTTCAACATACTTTAAACCTTCAATTGGTTCCCAAGAATCGGCATCAGACCCATAACCCTTCCAATGAACCTACAAACCAAAATCAATGTAAACAAGCTAAGCAGACACATAAAAGAAGTTACAATTCCAACCTGAGAAGAAAAACTAGTGGCAAAAAGACTACCTTAAAGTACAACCCTTGATCTTTTTTATTATTTGGATCACCATAACAGACAGCAAGGATTTCAGAAACTTCAAATATTTCACCATGTTCACCATCACTTCCATCTTCATCAGTCTCTTCGGCATCATCTTCTTCCACCTCACTAAAAAGATTCACATATTTCTCATGTGACACCTTATTTTCAACTAGATCAAAATAACTACATAATTTTTGCCACTCCTTCAATAATGAAAGAAAACATTCTGCTGATTCATTTCTGACCTGATTTTAGTAAACAGTCAAGATAATCAGTCCAAAATAATAATAAGGAACCCATTCAATCATACAATTTGAAAATAACTCGCGCGTGTGGCTTTTAGCATAGTAAAAACAAGAAAATTAAAATTACCTCAGTCTCAGGGTGATTTAATTTAAGAGACTCACAAGCATGTTTGTTCATGTCTACAGCCCATTTCTGTTGGGACAAAAAGAAGACAATATCAACAACGACACAGCCAAAACAAAAATTCAAAGAATTGTATTAGTAAAAACAAATAAAGAACTCACTGTAACGAGATTCACGCCAGATAAATGTCCACCCAGACACAACCCAGTTGACATTGCTCCACAACCAGAATATAAATCTAGTAGTCTCACCTCCATATCTCTACTCTCATGAGGGAGGGAGGCATCCTTAGATTGGGAGTCTACCTCACACTTTTCAACCCCATTAGTATCGCTGGATATTATAGAACAACTCTCGCTACTAGTTTCATCATTTTCTTTAAATAATAAAAAAAAAAAACATATCAAAAGTGAGATGTCACTCAAAAAATTACTGATATAAATAATTTAATAATTAATTATACAAATAAATAAAATGAAACCTGATGGTAAGTTAATAAAAGTGGAGTATGGCAAAAGATATTGTGTATCACAATAATAATCACAAGAAATGGTTTCCTTCTTCAAATTGAAATCCATCTGCAATTGAATTAAATTATTAAAAAAACAAATAACTAATACTATTAATGATTACAATAAAAAAAAAAAGTGATGAAAAAAATATAGAATCAACCAGCACACGTACATTTAATGGTAATCTAACAATGTTAAGTTTTTCAACTAGACAATCCAACGGGTTGTCATCCTGAACTTCAGAAAAGAAAACTCGCTTTGGTTCAATAAGATATGCCAGTTTTTTAATGACCTGAAAAGTAAAAAGGTATTAAAAGAAATTCATCAGCTAATAATTACAAACAAGTATCACATCAGATCTTAAAACATAAAACAAACTATAACTCACAGTGTCTTTAGCCCGATAATACCATTGTGCGGTGAAGTACATTGATCCATCAATAGCTTCAAATAACTCAACAATTTTACAAATGTAACTGTCTTCCCCTTCATCCGCCTAAATATAAAATAAAAAAGTTTGCAATCGCAACTTAACAATTGTCCAAGAATATATTTAATGGAGAAAAAAACTATAATTCTAAAATCAGTCTGTCTCACTTTAACATGGGCATCATCATAAAGTTTGTATGTTGTAGATCCATCAACCTCAGCACAAGTGTAGTGATGTCGAGCTTGAAGAATCTCCTCATCTTCGTCCTGTTTCCTGTGCGTACAAAATAAAAGCAAAAAGAAGGTTTCAATAGATTTTGAACAAAACCGCAAAGTGGTTTCAATAAAGAGGGAAGCGACTCGTCATAATCAATTAGGCAGTCTCTTAAGTTCAAACATTTAATATACCTGCTTGATCTCGACCCAGTAGACTGTTTCTTTTCCTATCAAAAAAAATTAAGAATATGATTAGGAAACTTCGGAAGTTGTAATAAATGATTCATTATATATACTAAATTTATCCAAGACATACATGCATGAACAAATTGCATAAAACCATATGACAACATTTAAGAAATGAATTTGCATGTATAAGATTGAATCAGAATTCAACACCACAATTCAACAGACTCAGATATTGAAGCGCTAACATTATGTTTTTTTTTTCTTTTTCTTCTTACCTTCTCCTGGTACCGTTTCGGCCAGCGCCTTCTGGCTTCATCAACAGGAACAGGCTCTCCGATGAATCTTGCACTGCACTCTTCCACATCAGGTGTTGCTGGTGTCACATCCATGAAGGTTGATGTCTCTTCTTTGACAGCAGATGAAGGCGCGTCAACAGCTTCAGCCTTAGTTTCACCAGAACCACCACCGGAAGTGACATTCCGAGTAACACGACGCTTGACGGAGGAGACTGGGGAAGGAGAACTGAGAGTGACGGTGGCAGCGGAGGAACGAGTAACACGCTTGACGGAGGAGATTGGAGAAGGAGAAGAGGAAGACCTTGTTTTGCGCTTGGTGGACATGGCTGAAGCGGCGGCGCTGAATTGTGGCAGAAAAAAAAAAACACAGAATAGGGATAGATGTTTGTTAAGTTGTGATTTATTCAGAAATGTGGGACAGTATTAATAAGACTGAAGAATTGGGCGGTGAAATTTTGAAAAGTGAAAATAATGAGCGGGAAGATGAAAATGAGTGTGATGGAATGGCCTCATGCGCATGCCATGCGCAGGTTTGGAAAGAAATTTTTTGACGAATCGACTTGTTCTGTGAGTCTATTGGGTGAAATTGCGGTTAAGCCTCGGTATCCGAACTCAATTCATTAATTCATTAATGATTTTATGTTTTAATTATTTGGTTATATTTGTTTCTGTTTAAAAATATTAAATTAATCCTTTAATAATTTTTTAAAATTTTAATTTAGTCTCGATTTTAAAAATTGATATGATATTTCTTTTTTAAATTTTTTCAAACGGATCTATAATCTTTTATTAAAATTAACATTATCATTATGTTAATTATATGAATAAAACAAATTATCATTCTTAACGATTTCAATTTTAATAAAAATCATTTATTTATTTTAAAAAATTTAACAAAAATGACCTAATTTAATCAATATTTTAAAAATCAAGATTAAATTAAAAATGAAAAAAAAAAACTAATTTGACAATTTTGAAATTATAGTTTCTATTGAAAAAAATCACGATAAAAATCCTGAAACTAATCACCATACAATGATGAACATAGCATCTGTATCTATATTTAAAACAATGATAACATAATTATAAAGTACACAAATTATTTTACTATTTTATCATTAAAAGGATTTTTAAATTACAATACAAAATTCATATAATAAATAATAATAAATAAATAAATAAAGTACAGTAAAAAAAACAAAACAAAAAAAACAGAAGCTACCTAATAGTGAAAAGAGTCTTTCATGAAAACATTAAAAAATAAATGTTCACATTTGTGCATAAAATTACATTTTTTTGATTGCAACATAATTTCAATACAAAGACATACAAGTAAGGGATGGACTCTTCTTGCTCTATTTGGTTTCAGTGACAGAAACCCAACATGCGGAAATCTATAAAGAAAGTTAAAATTTTAATATAGAGAAACACATTACTGTTGAAAACTTTATTTCAGAAGAAAGAAATTAAACATAATAAAATATATTGTATATACCCATGCAAAAAATATATTAGATCGATTCTAAAACACTAAAACGTGTATTAAATTGGTTCATGAATCAATTTAATATGAGACGTAGTATATTTGTAACTTATTAAATTGATTACATGCAACCGACCTAATGTATTAATAGTAGATATTTTCTTATATGTGACCTAATGCAACCCAACATTTTCTAATGCACTAGAACGTGAATGTATCGCGATCAATTAGTTTAGATCGGCTGTGGTCTATTCAATCTAACAGATTGCGCACCTTTTAAAAAAGAAACAACAAGTATTAGATCGGTTATGGCCTTAACCGATCTAATATATTAGATCGGTTAAGGCCATAACCGATCTAATACTTGCTTTTTTTTTTAAGTGCGTTTTATAATTGCAACTAACCAAAACTTGTTGCATTCAAAACCAAAACAATACACACAGTGCATATCCAGCAATTTATAGAGTACATAATTAAACAACAATTCAAATCCAACAATGGATTTGACCAAAATATTTTCTAAGTGAAAGAAAACTAATACAACAAAGGAAAATATTTACATATAAACATTTTTATGCTGCGAGAAGTATTTGGCCCATTCAGTCCTTATTAATTTTCTCAGATCCTAATGGTTCAACATTGTTAAAAAACTGTAGTTCAAAGCAATGAATGCAAATTAGTTAAGTATTTGATAAAAACATGTTTCGAAGAGGAGTCTTTTGATTCATTACCTTATCCCAAAAATCTTTCAAAGCAGCACGAGCTATGGTTCACATCCAGTACATGACATAGTATCCACACTCAAAACTTCTTTTCTGCTTATTACACTAAGAAGATCAAATTTATAGTAATTAATATATGACAAAAAGTACAAATCATACAATATAAAGGATGGAAACTTGTACCTTTGGAGAAATCACTTTGAAATTTTGTGATAATGAAGTTGATTTACCACTCAACACATTGTACACATTTAGAGCAAAAGTTAAGTCACTAGTCAGTTACAACATATTTCATGACATAAATAACACATTATAAAGTTACTACGACATACCTTTGTAGTATATCATGGTTGAGGGGATGTGGTTGTGCAATGAGCATAACCAAACTACAGTATTCTTCATTGGACAAATAATCACCAATTGCCAGTGAGACCTAAACAAGAAATATAATTAGTGATTTGAATTAATAATTAATTAATAGCTAAAGTGACTAAGATGAACTTATGCATGAATATAAGGTGCCATGTAAATTCTTTTCTTTGTTTTCTCCATCTAATTTTTAATGTATGTTTGACATTCCATATGTTTATTTCCAGACTTTTGTATATCTTGAGGCTCAAGGAAACCATAGACATCCACATTCCCTGTTTTGGAAACATATTCGTTTACATACCTACATTCAAACCATTGAGTTTAAAGACAATTATTGATTTCACAATATAACATAAAATGTACTCACGATATCCATAGTTGAATAATTGTAATGTTCAGCATCTGATGCCCCTTGGATGATTTCGTACACATCGTTCATATGGACATATAGTGGTATATCACTATTGTCAACACCGAAGACTATTTTATCCCAAGAAATGGCAAATGGTTTTTGAAAAAGATCTCCGACTATGCCAGCCAACTCATGAATTGGACTAAAATTTAGCTTGGGTTGAGGCTGCGAATGGGCCTCAAGGCTAAAAGCACATGCAACTGAGCATTTTTGTCTGCTATGAACCTACAAAATATAATAACAAAGTCAAATACGAAGTTTGTGTTAAATTATGAAGTATATCATTGTAAAGAAGAAAAATATACCTACTTCTTTTTCAAAATAACCTTAACTAGCTATTTAGGCCATGAGATGAATGTTCCTAGTGCCTCTCCCACTATTTTGACCTCCTTTGTGGGCATTGGAACTGGAGTTGTGGCATCTCTAACATCTTCAACTACCACTCTAGCCAAATCATCCGACATTTGCACAGTAAGCATGGTTGATCCCCCTGGATATAATCTTCCAATGGCAACTAAACAAGGAGGGACCTCTCCAACATACAACTTACACTTGTTTGAGATATTCATCTTTATAACCTCTTTTTCATCGTCTTCTTGTACCAGGTTATGTTGTTAAGACATGGACTCCCATCGTTGATCAAATTCATGCCTTAATTCTTCAGCAACTTGTGCCTTTATCGTCTGAGTCAAGTGATCTATCATCTTAGGAGTGATAGGCCCTGTCTGTGTGGTGTTTTGCCGCTGATAACTTCCAAAGTATTATCTCACACCCACACCATAACCAGTAGTACGTACACGACCAGGGTGCTCTTCAGTACCTAGAGCATTGGTCAATATGTCTTAACGACCCTGAGGAACAAAACTTCCTTGTGTACTTTGCTCTACAAGAAAATCCTGTAAAAACAATATGTTACTCACAGCACAAAACATAATAAATTGTTAAGGCATAAAATGTTATTAACTTACAATTCTTTCAGTAGTAATTTTTTATTTCTTATATGTCATTTGCCCTCCTAGTTTAGTACGAGCCAACTTCTATTTCTTATGTCGGCTAAGAGGGGATGGAGGATTGAGCGGTCCTTCATTCGAACTTGTTGAATCCATTTATTGTTTTAGCTTTTCTTCCATTATTCTTTGCTCCAGCAAAAGATATCCTCCACGAGAAAGCCTTTGTGGTGTTTCATTTTTTCTTTGTATAGCTTGTGCTTTCTTTCGCTTTTCTTGTTGAAACAATAATGCATATAAATGGTTAATTTCATTACATATATATTTTTATAATAAAATACTATATAACAATAAAAATAATAAAATATACATCATTATTATTATAATATAAATAACAATCATCTAATTTTATCATTTAAAATATTTGTTTAGTTTATAAAATTTATCGAATCTCTACTTAACTTTCATAATCTTTCATTTCAAATTCATTCATTTATCATTATTTTTCTCTAATCCAAGCAAAACTCACTTCAATTTCTCTTTAAACCTACTAATGCCAAATACATCTTAAAAAGAAACATATACTCAGAAGACGAGATGTGATATTCTCAAACTAGATCTTTAACTTTGATAAAACTAGTTTTTTGAAGCTCCCATTCATTTTTAACCATAAGTAATGAGTCACAAGGATTGCACAGAGTAAAACCTTATACCCACTCTATTGAAGTATGGTAAATCCTTATTGAGGTAGGGTACTCCTTCGAGGTTGTTCAAGAACCCTAACCCTTCTTGGTTCACCAACATCTTCAGGTAACTTGTCCCTTTGTCTTGGCATGTCCTTTGATTCTCTACAATCCTCAGATAAGCTTTGTAAAGTTCCACACATAGATACTAGCGTCGTATGAAGAAGTTGATGCACATTGACCTGTCAAAGGTGTTCGAACAAACAATTCCAAGCTCTAAACCAAGGAGAAAACATTGTAACGTTTTCATGTTTCATATACGTAGTCCAATAATGTGAGCTAGTTTGAATAGAAAATAATGGAATGTCTTCTAACATCACAATACGACGTAAGACATACATTTTTGTACTAATTGAATAAAAAAACAATATCTTTTTTTACCAGTACCATATCCCAAAAGTACACATAAAGCAGACTTAGCTTATAATTTAGTATGCTCAACATGTGGTTTTAAAACAAAACAAGTACATCCAAAAACACACAAAGCAGAGTAATCAGGTGCATGACATACATTTTTTCAAAAGGATATGAATAATGTCTTTTTGAATAGGGATCTACATGAGGAAGTCCACATGATTCCACCACCAGGTGTCTCTCACAAATTTGGTGAAGTTTGCAAACTTCAAAAAGTTCTCTATGGTCTTAAACAAGCACCTCGTGCTTGGTTTCATAAATTTTCTAAACCAATGTATGACGTGTTTTGTTATCCTTATATGTTATATGTTGATGATATGAGTATTACTACTGATGATTTTGATGGAATTACATCTTTGAAAACTACATTGTCCCATCGTTTTGCTATGAAAGATTTGGGTTTACGGCGTTACTTTTTGGGTATTGAGGTTGTTTATTTTCCCAAAGGTTATCTATTGTCTCAATCCAAGTATATTGCTAACTTATTTGAGCGTGTTCGACTTACTAACAACAAGATTGTTGATACTCCTCTTGAGACAAGTGTACGATATTCCTCATTTGATATTGTTCCTTTGACTGATTATACTTTATATCAAACTATTGTTGGAAGTTTGGTTTACTATGACTCGTTGAGACATTACACATGTTATTCATGTTGTTAGTGAGTTTGTTTTAACTCCTACAATAGTTCATTGGGGTGTTATTCTTCATATTCTCAAGTATCTTTGGGTGGTGTATTTTTTTTTTTTTGTGATTCACTTAGATCATGGAAGAGTAAGAAACAAGATGTTACATCTTGATCATCCACAAAAGCTAAGTATTGTGCTATGACTTTGACTACTTGTGAGGTTATTTTGTTGCGTTTGTTACTTGCAAATTTAGGTGTTTTTTTTAAGATCCTACATATCTACATTGTGACAATAAAAGTGTTACTCACATTGCTTCCAACTTTCGTTTTTTATTTGACAAACTATCGATGCATTTAGTCGTAGCATTGTAAGTTTGACGGGAATGTTAGCACAGGCTCATGTTTTAAACCCATTTAGTTTTAGCTCTTAGGGTTAGCCTGCCCCGTAAAATAGTAATTAAAATAGTAAAATTATGAATAATGAAAGGTGTATATAATTAAAAATATGGATCGGGCTTGCCTACCCTGCGTTAAAAATGCAAGCTCAAAAGTCTGGTCCGTCCCGCATAAGTTATGGTATGCGAGCATGCGAACCAACCCATTTTTTTTTTTAATTTCTCATGATGAAGCCTTCAATATTCAAGAAATTGGGAAACTTAACAAATTCACAAAATTAAGCAAAGACTCTGAGAAGTTGAATGACAAATTGATAATTCAACATTTTCATTATATTCATATTCGTACTTTGACATAAACAATGTATTATTCAAATTTTAGTACATTCAAAAATACGTAACCTTTGTCTTTTTGACTCATTCAAGAGTTTGGAAGAATCATACAGAAGTCTAAAAGGAAAGTAATAAATATACACTAGTGCAAGATTTTTTTCTTTTTATGTGGGCCGCGAGCCAATCGCACGAGCTACACTTTATGTGAAAAAGGCTTTTGTGAACTAGCAAACTCAATATCGACCCATCTCCGCATTTTTTTTTTTGCGGGCTTGCTGAATGACCCATCAGACCAAACCTTCATTGCTACCTCTAATAATTATATATAGTTATAAATAAAATAAATTTAGTTATTGACATAAAAAATAGTATAAATAATATTGTGTATTATGAGCAATTATTTAAATTTGAAAAAGTAGATACTAAAATGATAAAACTAAAGAAATAGATTTTTTATACCTTTATATAAAAACTATATATAAAGACGTTATGTTATATGACCAGGTCCACTAGGCGCAACATTCATAAGCCAAAATAGAGGAAGAACTTTTAATTATGATTTACTATATTTATTATTATATATATAAGATAAGATAATTTATTATGTTATTTTTTCTTTCAACAAAAGAAAATATATTATATGAAAGAACAATTACTCTTATACAAAAATCTATTATGTATATCATGCAAAACTCATGTTTCTTAATATGTGTTTAACAATTTCTGTTTTAATATGCTAAATATAAATACAGAAAGCAGATGTATGTATTTTCTAAACATTTATAAATTATTTCAATTTTAGAAATGGTAATTAAAACAGTAAAATTAGAAAAAAATAAAAGGTGTTTACACTTATAAATATATAATTATAATTAAAATAAATTTAATTATTGAAATAAAATATTATAAATAATTATTTAAATTAAAAAAAATTACTAAAAAAATATTTTCTGTATAACGTTTAACTATTTAAATTTAAAAAATAATTACAAGAATCATAAAACTAAAAAATAACTTCATCAAATATTATAAAATGCAAGACCAAAACTAAACAAAAAAAAAATGTATAAACTTAGGTGTCAAAATCGAAAGACCTGAAAGGAATAGAGTAAGGAAGAAGGAAGGTAGTAAATAAATTGCTTTTCTATTTCTTCTTACTCGACAGAGCAAACCCTAGGCAGAGAGAAATTTCTGCAACACGCACGCGCGTGCACCTCACATACCAAAGCAAACCCTAGATTGACAGAGAAACCCCATGGGAACACCAGAGACGTCTCGGGAACCGTGCCCCGATCGCATCCTCGACGACATCGGCGGCGCGTTTGGCATGGGGGCGGTGGGTGGCTCCGCCTTCCATTTTCTCAAGGGTCTATACAACTCTCCCAAGGGCGATCGCTTCGTCGGCGCCACCCAAGCCGTTCGCCTCAACGCCCCGCGCGTCGGCGGCAGCTTTGCCGTCTGGGGAGGCCTCTTCTCCGCCTTCGACTGCACCATGGTCTACGCGCGACAGAAGGAGGACCCCTGGAACTCCATCGTCGCCGGGGCCGCCACCGGAGGTTTCCTCTCCATGCGCCAGGGCTTCGCCGCCTCCGCTCGTTCCGCCGCCTTCGGTGGCGTCCTCCTCGCCCTCATAGAGGGCGCCGGTATCATGCTCAACAAATTCCTCAGCGCGCAGCAGCCTATGCCCATCATGATAGACGAGCCGCCGCCACCACCACCATCGACGCAGGAGGCAGCGGCGGCGCCGGGGTGGATCGGTGGGTGGTTCGGTGGAGGGAAGAAAGATGAGACTTCCACAGGTTCTGGAAGTGAAACAAAGATTCTTGAGAGTTTTGATGCACCCCCTGTGCCCAATTTTGAATATAAGTAATTATTTAGGTTTGGTCTTTAGGGACATATGATTCGAGTTATGAACTTACTATTGATTTTGTTATTGAACCTCACTTGATGATTGTCTATCATACAATGATTTTGTCACTGGTTTTCCTTCTTTTGTTCTTCTCAGAATAACGTCTAATGTAAGTGTAGTGGTAGGCTTTCATCATATATATCTATGTATTTTTTTTATCTTGGTTTGAATATTTGAAAATTTACGTGATAGAGTTATTAGTGTATGGATGCTGGTCTACTTTGAATATATCATTTAACCAAAAACTATGAACAGATTGAGTGAAAGTTATGAATACCTTCCCACAAATACTCAGAATGGAACGACACATCATTCTTCAATAATATTTGTATGTAGATTTTCTATGGTTTCTTTCATTACTGTGTCCATTATATGTTCTTGGATTTAGGTTTTTTTATCATGGCATGATTCTTGCTAGATTTTTATGTCATGCATGTATTGGTATTTGTTCACGCCTGAAGATACAATCACTGAGACTCTTAAAAGTTTGGTGTGAACTTGAGAGTTCAATGAAATTGTAAGAATGGTGGTTTATCTGAAAATTTTGAAGGTGTCTCCTTTAGCTAGCTGAAAACAGGAGTACCACGCAGATAGAGGGCGCAGTTTTGTGACATTTGTTTGGTTGGCGTAGGATGTTATCCTCTCTATATCTCCACACAGGTTATAAAATACTGTGAATGGATGGATCTTCAACATTTAGTACCAAATTATTTCAAATTGTTTCTTTTATAACTGTATCCACTACATTTTCCTGTTTTTTTATGTGGGTTTTGTCATGATTTGTCTGCTATTATATTTGGATTTCTTTTTCTACTTTGGGGATATTGCTATTTCTTCATGCTCTAGAACTCTCAATGGAGTGAACCCAAGAGTGAAATGAGCTCTAATGTGTGTCTGTTGATATTTAACAAGTGTGTTCTTTATTCTACATTTTTTGGGTTTGGTGCAAGTGGTTTGCTCCTTAGATAGATTCTGCATTGGTTGCATATTTTTCTGGTTACATTGGTCTCTTTGATTGCAGTGCCCATGGTGAATTCACAAGTGTTTGCTTGACACTCTGGTGTTTATGTGATATTGATTTGGTTCAAGGTGCACTGGTTGGATGGTGTTATGAAATTCAGTTGGTTTTATTGCTTTTTTGAGTAATAACACTCACTTTGAATCCTGCAAAGTTTCGCAATTCAATTTGGTTTTGAAATAAAATCACAGAGTTGTTTTCTAAGATTAAAATTGTACAACGATTTAGTCTTTCTCTTACTTTTTCTTATAGTTTTAGTGGTCTTTGTCAAAATAGGAGTAAGTGGATTTAGTTCTTGAAGAAACTATTACTAATCTACATATATATTTACCTTTAATCACTTATAAGATATAGGTAATCACAATTAATGTTATGTTTTGGCAACTTCATGAAATGATTAGCAACATATAATTTTTGTGTATAACTTATTTTTTGAAATTTTAATCATTCATGAAATTAAATTAATTATATTATGTGATTAACCATGAGTAAACGTGGAATGCAAAAAAATGTGTTTGGGATAGTAAGTGTACTCTTGAGTATAACACTTCAGCTTGGTTGGAAAAAATACACGCTTAACTGAATTTTAAACGTTCCTTTTGTAAACTATATAATTAAACTATCTTATTTTGAATTACATTTTAACACCATTCTTGAAAATATTAATATATGAATTGCATATATGCTAGCTTTTTGTTCAATGGAACAAGGAACGTGAAAAGGGTACAGTATTCCCAATCGCTTCTATCTTTTTGTTTTTTTTCAATTATGAATTTATTCTCTTAATAACTAGTTAATTTTATTTTCTCTATAATCCAAGTTACTTAAATACTAAAGAATCTTTGGAGAAAATAATTTTCTGCGATGAATCCAAACTCTAAATCTGATTTACTTGGTGCATTTCTTTCTGCGTGAATCATCTGTTAACAAAGAATTAAAGGGAAACACTTAAAATGTGATAGAATTAACTAGTTATTAACAGCGATCGCTTTTCTGACTGACATTATTATAATTATTTTAATTTTTCACTTTATTTTATATATATATTATGTTATCACATTAATAAAATCATATAAAGTTTTTATTATTTTATTATTTTCTTTATAATCTAAATAATCTTACTTTTCATTTTTTTTTCTTGCCGTTTTTACCAGTGTAATCCGTACTAAAAGATCCATAAATGTTGCAACTTTAAAGTGTATCTTTATAGTAGTCAAAATGCATTTTATAAAATAATCTTTATTGACATCGGTGGTTATAATGTGCACATTGAACATGGTCAAACTTCACTCTCAGTGGCAGAAGAACAATTCAAATATTTGAAAAATTACTCACTTCACTAATCATAAGCTACATAAATACTCAGTTAGGTTGAGTGCAACTATCTTATTCTTCTTATTCACAGAATAAAAGAACAAGTGGAAGAATGTTTCTGCTAATGCTTAGTCACAAATTTCTCTGCACAATAATTACACAACAAATCATAAGCTTTTCATAGATGAATGTTCAGTGTGTACATGGTTTCGACCTCAATCATTCGAAGAATGAACTTCGTCATTTTGTGAGTTATTATTGTGCAAGCAACAACACAACCTGAATCTAAACCAAACAAAATGAACAAGGTTTAGCAATATTTCTACGGCTATGTTTCAATGATAACAGATGTTACAGTGCAATCACAACATTACCCCTACATCATGATTCATGCACAGCACATTTTCCTGGCAAATCATGTTACATTTCTTGACTAATAACTTATTTGAAACTTGTCATCAAATTCTGATTGGTGAAAAGCAAAGTCAAGGTCTTCCATTGAATGGACATTTTATCACTGTCTTTTATGGTTGATTGTGACTTCATGGCCCAACACTTTCCACAGATGCGTGTTGCTTGAGTTGGAAATACAAATAACACACTCAACATGAATAGACCAAAGGATGTAACTACATCAGATGTTTCATTATATGTTAACTTTATTACAAACAAACCAGACACAAGACCTATTTAGCAGAACAATCATCAACATTCAACACTTATCCTATGTTCTATGCATATATATTCAGTGTTCAGTCCAAGCTTATAGTGAAAAAGTCTTCTTTCTCTTCCTTTGCAATTTCAAAAGCACTACACAATTACATGACAATACCATTTTACTACTATCTAACCATCTTCCTATTCCTGAGCTGTGTACACTCTCAGACTCAGCTGCAAGATCAAGAACATGCAGTGTTACTGCGCATAAAGCAGCACCTACAAAATCCTTCATTCCTCAGTCACTGGACCCCTTCAAACACCCTTCACTGCTTCTGGCCAGAGATAACATGCACCAGTGAATCTGTCACTGGATTAACTCTGTCCAAGAGCAGTATCCATCAAACACTTCCAGATTTCATGTGTGACCTCAAAAATCTCACACATGTTGATTTCAGCTTTAATTCCATTCCGGGGGAGTTCCCAACATTTCTCTATAAATGTTCCAAGCTGGTGTCACTCGACCTTGAAGGGAATGAATTTTCTGGTGCCATTCCTAATGACATAGACAAGTTGGTTAACTTGCAGCATCTTAATCTCGGTTCCACCAGCTTCAGTGGTGACATTCCTGCAAGCATTGGAAGGTTGAAGCAACTGAGATTTCTTCAACTTCACTATTGTCTATTCAATGGCACTTTTCCATCTGAGGGTATTGCCAACTTGTTCAATCTTGAGTTCTTGGACATTTCCTCTAACTTAGTGCTTCCTCCTTCAAAGTTCCCATCAGGCCTGACCCAGTTGAAAAAACTGAAGTTTTTGCACATGTACAGTTGCAACTTCTTCGGGGAAATTCCTGATACCATCGGAGAACTTGTGGCTTTGGAGAACTTGGATTTGTCAAAAAGCAATTTCAGTGGACATATTCCCAAAGGCTTGTTCATGCTCAGGAATTTGAGCATACTCTACCTCTTCAATAACAGTCTCTCCGGGGAGATTCCTGGTGAGATTGAAGCATTGAATTTGGTCGAACTCGATCTTGCACAGAACAATCTCGCAGGGAGAATACCTCAAGATTTTGGGAAGCTCCAAAAGCTAGAATGGTTAAGTTTGTCTCTCAATTACTTGTCAGGGGAGATTCCACAAAGCTTAGGCCTTCTTCCATCTCTCAAATATTTTCATATCATATACAACAAGTTTTCAGGTATTCTTCCTCCTGATTTTGGTCGCTACTCTGAGCTCAAAACATTTCTGGTTGCAAATAATAGTTTCAGTGGAAAACTCCCCGAGAACTTATGCTATCATGGTCAGTTACATAATTTATCTGCTTTTTGTAATCATCTGAGTGGGAACTTACCAGAATCACTTGGCCACTGTAGTAGTTTGACTGATGTAAAAATTTACAGCAATGAGTTTTCTGGTAGCATTCCTAGTGGTCTTTGGACTCTCAACTTGTCAGATTTCATGGTGAGCAATAACAAGTTCACTGGTGAGCTTCCTGAGAGATTGTCTCCAACTATTTCACGCTTGGAGATAAGTCACAACCAGTTTTCTGGTAGGATTCCATCTGGGGTATCTTCATGGACTAACATGGTAGTGTTCAAAGCCAGTGAGAACTACCTCAATGGAAGTGTTCCAAACGAGTTAACAAATCTTCCCAAGTTAACAACTCTATTGCTTGATCACAACCACCTCACAGGGCCACTTCCATCAGATATAATATCATGGAAGTCCCTGGAGAATCTAAATTTGAGCTATAACAAACTCTCTGGACAAATCCCAGATGTGATTGGTGAGTTACATGTACTGAATCAGCTTGACCTGTCAGAAAACCAGTTCTCAGGTCAAGTTCCTTCAGTACTTCCTAGACTCACCAATCTCAACCTATCCTCTAATCATCTCACAGGGAAGGTTCCGAATGAGTTTGAAAACTCTGTCTATTCCACCAGCTTTTTGAACAATCCTGGCCTCTGTGCTGATACACCAGTACTGAACCTAAATCTGTGTGATGTTGGTGCTGGCTTTGAAAAACCAACCAAAGGCTCTTCTTGGCCTCTTGCTTTGATTCCGTGTCTGGTGGCAGTAGCATTCTTGTTGGCTTTGCTGATATCAATCTTGATTGTCAAACTTTTCAGAAGAGGGAAACATGTGTTGGATAACTCATGGAAACTCATTTCCTTTCAAAGGTTGAGTTTCACCGAATCAGACATAGTTTCATCCATGACAGAACACAATGTTATTGGAAGTGGTGGATTTGGCACGGTGTACCGTGTCCCTGTTGATGGTTTAGACTATATTGCTGTGAAAAAGATCTCAAGTAACAGAAAGTTAGACCGAAAGCTAGAGAGCTCATTTCGTGCAGAAGTGAAAATACTGAGCAACATTCGTCATAAGAACATTGTGAAGTTGTTGTGTTGCATCTCTAACGAGGATTCCATGCTCCTTGTGTATGAGTATTTGGAAAACCGTAGCTTAGACAGGTGGCTGCACAATAAGGACAAGTCATCAACTGTGTCAGTTTCAGTTGATCATTTTGTGCTTGATTGGCCAAAGAGATTGAAAATTGCCATTGGGGTTGCTCATGGCTTGTGCTACATGCACCATGATTGCTTCCCACCGATTGTTCATAGAGATGTAAAAACAAGCAACATTCTTTTGGATGCTCAGTTCAATGCAAAAGTAGCTGATTTTGGTCTGGCTAGGATGTTAATGAAGCCAGGGGATCTTGCTACCATGTCATCTGTTGTTGGTTCATTTGGCTACATGGCTCCAGGTCAGCATGTTTTTATTCTCTAAACTTTGTACGTAAAATTATAATTTTTCACTATCTTTCGTACAATTTAATCTTCAAACGCTAAAGTTTAATAGATATAGTCCTCATAGTTCAATTCATCAGACTATAACGTTGTCATTGAGTTAAAAAAACTATATTCATAGGAATAAGTTTAATCTGAATGTGATATACAATTTCAGAATATGTTCAAACAACGCGAGTTAGTGAGAAGATTGATGTGTTCAGCTTTGGAGTGGTACTACTGGAGCTGACAACTGGTAAAGAAGCTAATTATGGTGATGAGCACTCTTCTCTTGCAGAGTGGGCATGGCGTCACATTATTGTAGGAAGCAAAATAGAAGAGCTGCTGGACAATGATTTCATGGATCCAAGTTACACAAATGAAATGTGCAGTGTTTTCAAAGTTGGGGTGTTGTGCACTTCTACACTTTCTGCTAATAGACCTTCCATGAAAGAGGTGCTACACATGTTGGTCACCATAGGAGAAGGGTTTGCTTTTGGAGAGGGGAATGTTAGGCACTGTGATGGTGTTCCACTTCTTAAGAATTCAAGATGGGAGTGTAGGGTGAATGATGCTATTGATGATGACAGTGATTAGTGACTAATGAAAAATGAGGGTGTGTTTTTCTGATAAGGGTTAAATATGTTTTTGATCATTTATTTTTTGGTGAATTTTGAAATTAGTCAATTTCAAAACTTTAGTCCTTCGTCTTTATAAATACATGTATTTAGTTCTTTTAATCAAATTTTGGTAGGTTGATTTAACATCTCAAGCTCGCGTTTCATAATAGTGTTTGACTTAACATTAAAGCAAAAATATGTCAAACAATATAAACAACTCAAATACAATCCTGAAATGCGTACGAAACATCAAATAAATCTAACAAATTTTGATTAAAAGGACTAAATCTACATATTTTGAAACATAAAGAACTAAATTGGTCCAAAATTTCAAATGGACTAATTCCAAAATTTACCGAAAGTTAAGGAAGTAATAACATATCTAACCCTTTTGATAATTAAGTTTGAGAGATGTAAAGTCAAAATTGTTTGATCCAAAGAAAGATAGTGAGAAATTTATAAATTTGACATGAAAGTCTATAAAATATTGTAAGTTTTGATATATTATAAATTATTATAAACTTTTAGTACATAAAAGAATTATACTGTAAAATAATAATAATAATTTTATTCAATTAATATCATTTTCCTGTAAATTTTATTATTATAACAAAAGTTGCACTTTTTTTTGGATATTTATAGATAGTTTGCTAGTAATTTGATAATTTAATATAATAATGTGATAGACTGGACAAACAATAATTTTTTTTAGAATATAATTTTAAATAATTCTGTGTTATTTTAAAAGTTAAACTCCTTTAACTGAATAAAAAATTAATTAATAAAATAAAACTTACACTTTTTATATATTAAAATTAGGAATTTTCAACATATTAATTGTTATCCAACTTAATTCAATTTTTTTTTTCATACAAATGAATATTAAAAACATCTCAATGCATTTAATGTTATAAATTAATAATCTAATTTGATTTATATATATTTTATTTATTTAATTAAATTATAATAATTATTAAATAGAGTTCATTTAGTTATTTTTTTAATTTTTTTTTTTGTTAAATTTAGCTTAAAAAAGCTTGTAATTGTCAAAATCTGGTTATCTCTATTTTTTCTTGGTTTACCTTCTTCCACCTTACTCCATCTCTTATCACATTTCTTCACTTTTCTTTCAAATATGAACTTCGTAGAGAAACCCTAATTCAAACCCATTTTTTACTCTCACAATTCAAAATCCTAACATTACGAAAAATGTCATAATCATTAACATATCTTGTGGTGATTTTGTAGGATGTAATGGGAGGTAGAAGGAGAAAGAAAAAAAATAAATAAATTATAATATAGAAGAAATTTTGACATGACATTTCAAAACAAAGTTAACACAACTGACCAAATTGATTATGCTTCACAAATATTAAAATCTTATTAAAAAATATAAAGATAAAAATAAGTTATATGTCTACATATAGAAACAAATTATTAGTTTATCCTTAATTTGTATAATATGCTAGTTTTGTTAAACGAAAAATTAAAGACCATTAATTTGTATAATATGCTAGTTTTATACTGAAAATTGGAAAAATCAAAGCCCTTCCATTTTTTTTCATCTTTAATCAATTCAATCAAAATTATTACGATTTATAATTTAAATTTATCAAAAGACTATTTATTTATAAGCATTCATATTGATAAGTGAAAAATATAGGATTAAATATGTTTTTAGTCCCCCTTCATCTATAAAATTGTGTGACTTTTGTCCTTTTAACCAAATTTTGTTAAGTTTATATGATATTTCAAGCGCATTTCATGATAGTATTTAAGTTGTTTATGTTATGAAATAAAGTGAATAATAGAGAGAATAATAGATAATAGAGAAGAAACAATAGAGAATAGGGAGCAACTCATTTGTGTATTATTATTGATAGGAAGAATCCTATCTATAGATACAATATGTAATCCATAAAGGAAACAAATCAACTTAGTTAATACAAATATTTACCATAAAGATTAAAGAATCATATGACATATGAGTAAATGTATCAAATCAATGGACAATCATTAATTCATAACACTCCCCCTTGAGTGTCCATTGATAAAAGAATGTGCCTCGTTAAAACCTTAATAGGAAAAGCCCTTTGGGATAAAAAAAAAACTAGTGAAGGAAAAAGAGTACAACATTCTGTATTATGTAATACAATATTGTTCATCACATTTCTATTTCTCCCCCTCATGTAAACTTACATCATTAAGGTGACGGAGTCCGAACTTGTGAATCATTTGCTCAAAAGTTCTCCTTGGCAAAAACTTCATAAATGACCTGCCATATTTTCACATGAATAAATTTTTGGATATCTATATCATCCTTTCAATTGAACAATACACTATTGTCTTCATATATGGTTGTTGATTCCATCTTTCTCGGGGATAGTCACAAGTTTCTTGCACATGTTGAATTATAAACCTTAACCAAACATATTCACAACTTTTCTCGTAATTTTGTATGATTAGACGATGTTGCTACTATGGTTTGTTTCATATACCTTCATGAAACCATTGTGCTACCACATGTGAACAAACATCTTGTTTGTGATCAACCATTGTGACATTGTAAGAATATGTAAAATAACATGCATATCCATAACCCATTGGTCTGAATCTGAATCATTTGGATGGAATAAGCTCATATTTGTAGTACCCTTAAAGTAACGAAGTATATGTTTTACTCCAAACCATTCTCTTCTTGTAGTTGAAGAACTATATCTTGCTTAACAAATTTACAGCAAATGCAACATTAGATCGAGTATAATTAGCAAGATACATTAGTGTTTCTATGACACAAAGATATGGTGCTTCTAGACCAAGAAGATCTTCATCATTTTCTTGAGGTCTAAGAAGAGTCTTTATCAACATCTAACGACCTCACAACTATTGGAGTACATAATGGACATGACTTGTCCATTTAACGATAATAATAATAATAATAATAATCACCGTCAAAATAAAAATAAAAATAATAAGACGGAGATGAAAATTGATAAAGTTAAATAATTCTTATCACAAGAGGACAAGTCATGTCCATTATGCACTCCAATAGTTGTGAGGTCGTTAGATGTTGATAAAGACTCTTCTTATACCTCAAGAAAATGATGAAGATCTTCTTGGTCTAGAAGCACCATATCTTAGTGTCATAGAAACACTAATGTATTTTGCTAATTATACTCGATCTAATGTTACATTTGTTGTAAATTTGTTAAGCAAGATATAGTTCTTCAACTACAAGAAAAGAATAATATAAGGTAAAATTATAATTTGAGAAAGGATTAGAAAGAGCTTGTATTAGACGCGCTGATAATTATAGAGAAAAAGCTTCCACTAGTCCTCAATTGGTTGAAGCATCGTGCTGATAACGTGTTATGAAATAAAGTGAATAATAGAGAGAATAATAGATAATAGAGAAGAAACAATAGAGAATAGAGAATAGGGAGCAACTCATTTGTGTATTATTATTGATAGGAAGAGTCCTATTTATAGATACAATATGTAATCCATAAAGGAAACAAATCAACTTAGTGTTAATACAAATATTTACCATAAAGAGTAAAGAATCATATGAGTAAATGTATCAAATCAATGGAAAATCATTAATTCATAATAGTTTACACATTTTCGCTTAAATGTTAACTCAAATATTATCATAAAATACGTTTAAAATGTCAAATAAACTTAACAACATATAGTAAAAATGACTAAATCCACACATTTTTAAAAATAAATGACTAAATTGGTATAAAGTTTCAAAAAGAAACTAATTCCAAAATTCACTAAAATTTGAGAAACCAAAAACATATTTAATCTAAAAATATATTACGACTCTTATTATATATAATAAATCTTCCTAATTATTATCAAGCAAAATATATATATATATATATATATATATATATATTATAAATCTTATTAATTTTTCAATTTTTTTTAAAAACTTCCTATTTCACTGCAAAATTAAATTCTACAAAATCTAGTTTCTCCAATTATTTTTTCCATTTTTCCATCATATATCTCTTTTAAGTGCTTAACCTAATAATGGCTTGATCCAAGCCATTGAAATGACTTAAACATCAAACCAAAAATAATCTCAACAACCACTTTTAATTGGTTCACATTTCCATTTTGCTTTATTCAAACACAACTTAACCCATTCACACTCTTACTCCTTTTTACTCAGTAAAGCACTGAGTGTAACATGATAAAAAGCTTGAAATGGCTTAAAATATTTAATTATTGCTAAAAAAGAAGCATTAAATTGAACATAATGGAAGACTTGACCACTAAAGCACTATGAAAGTTGTAAGTTGACTTTAGTGTTTGACCATAAGTCCTTTGTGGTCTTCTTTAAGTCAACCATTTTCCTTTTAGACTCTGTTTGGAAGCACATTGTGAAAGTAGTTTGATTGAGGTAAAAGTGATTATTTATAATGATTTAGTTCATTTCAAACAAAATGTTTTTTTTCTAATTAAAGTTAATCTGAATTTATTCATAATTAAAATTAAAACAAAATGTTCATTTCAACTTGATTTTAGGGAGAACAAACAAGTAACATTCCCATAAAAAATAATATAAAATATAAAAAAACAACAACTAATTAATCTTTCCACTAACAACATGTGATGTAACTTTTTTGTTTCATTTTATTGACATGAATGAAATAAAGTTGCATTATTTTGATATTCTTTCAATTTTTTACGTATTAATTGTTTTAAAATTATAATAATACAAATAAATTAAGGGCGGTGGATTTTTTAATAAAGTATACAGATGTAAAATTACTATAGAACTTACAAGAGCAAGTTATGAAAAATGATAGATTTTTATTATTGAAATAAATTTCATTAGAGTTCTTAAATATGACGTTTGTCACAAAACAAAAATTATAAGGATTTTTGTGACGACCCAAAAGCACTAGAGACTTTGTTCTTTATAGCACAAAAAAATGTTTAAAAACATTTAGTTGATTTGAATTTGGATTTATTATATTCTTTTCATCAAATTTAAATTTATATTTTTTTTCTGGAATACGATTTTTTGTTCTTTTGCTTAAATATAATTAAATATTTCTCTATCGTTTTAATTAATTGACTCAGTTGCTCTTAAAATAAGACAAATGATATAATAATATCAAGAAATATAAAAAATTATAAAATACTATGAGGAAGAAGGTTTAATAAATTTAGACATTCTTATCAATTTCAGTGGCTGGAAAAATACAAAGAACTAGAAAAAAGAAAAAAAAAAATGTAAACACTATAGGAGTAATTTCCGCGAAGTGTTTGTGGATTTGTATGGATAAATTGTCAAGTTTTCTTCCATTGCTTTAAGGAATTTTTTTTTCTTTCTTTTACATGCACAGTATAATACTTTGATCATTGCTCCAGTAGATTTGTAATTATTTATAAGAATTAAAATACCAAACAAATTAAGGGTGTTTTGTTAATTTTCAACACGATAAGGATGAAACAAATGTAAAATAGTGATTTATCGTATTAATTTAAAAAAAATAAATATTACCTATTGTATTGTTTGGGCCGGTTTACAAGATAACTAATCATTCAATTAATATAAATACATTACTAACTATGATAAAGAAATATTGTTTTATGATTAGGTCAATTCTAATCACGAACTATGAAAAAGACTATAAATTAAATTAAAAATATAACTGTTAGAATTTTTATCTCGCATTAATTGTTATATTAATTATTTGTATTAAGAAAACCGAAAACCGATGAACAAAACATGAAACTCAAATAAACCAGAAAATTATTGTAGTCGATGATCGTTCTATCCAAAAATACATATAGTCAGTCATATTTAATCAATTTTAATACTAATGTATATCCAACTTGTCTATTTAATATATCATGAACTTGAACTTTCAATACCTAAAATTGTGAAATTAAATTAATCAAAACTTTGATCATTTTTGTGAGGATAATTTGAATGGTTAAATTATATGGTGGACATGCATTCGTTATTCAGTGTACTATTTGAAGAAATGGAAGCGAAGTTGAAGTCAATTTTTGGCATTTTCGCTCCTTCCACAGTTCCCTTAGCAAGAAGGCAACAATCATTTTCTGAATGCTGGTGCCAGCATCCAGATTGAGACTTGATTCATCCATTTTCTTATGAACTGTGATTGAAATTTCGTCCTAAATCAAAGGATAAAACTAGAAAACAAAAAGTTTTGTTGGAAAAGAAAAGTATACAAAGTAGAAAATAAAGGCAATGCAATTTCATCTAAGTGTTTGTCGGGTTGAAGTCTCTTCGTGTTAGGTTTACAGAGGCGGTTTCACTAGGGAGATACAATACCAATGAGATTTGAGTCCAATCAGATAAGATATTGACACGACTCTCAACCTAAAACCTTAAGACAACGAGTTTATGGGTTTTTATCCTTATATAATGCTCTACTTTCTCATTTCTAACCAATGTAAGACTTAGACTCATACTTAGATTTTTAACGGTTTGGAACATAAGTGTGATTCTAAATTCCATATCGGATAAAAGTAAAAAAAATTGAATATGGTATAAGAAAAAAAGCCATAGATTAATTTTTATAAAAGTTTGGATCGAAAGTAACGTTAATCTTTTGTTTGGATAAGAATGGCTAATTTTTTAGAATGAAAATGAGTTTAGAATAATCCTTAGTTTTTATTTCCACCTCCATAAAGTCTTTGGTACACGAGTGGGAGAAAATTCTAAGTTCAAAGTTCTGGTTAGTTTATTTAGTTTTATGTTTGACCAGTGATTCTTTTATGTTTTCACCAACCCATTAATTATCCATTATTCTAATTCATTGCATAGAAAATTAAAATTCAGTGGAAATTAAAATTCAGTGGAAATTTACAGTGGGTGCTGAATGTCCATATTATTACTTTTGTAACATGGAAAAAACTAAACTCTTTTTATTTTTAATTTCTAAAATAAATAATAAGAGCTTAAAATTAAGTATGAAAACAAACATGTCAGACAAAAAATAAAGCACATTTTTTTTTACTTTTAAAGTCTCACACCTCAATTATCGATTTCAAAATTATATTATCAAGTCAACGTCAATGACACATAGTATAACTAAATCTGCAATCAGATATTATCAATATCTTAGAAAAATAACAATATTTGTTTAGCATATACAATTTCTGTAATTAGTTATCATAATTTTTTTAACTCTGTATCTTCTAATTGAGAATCAGAACCTAATCGATGCAAAAATTTACTGCTAGATAGATTTTCTTCAAAGATGTTATCTTTCACTTTTTCTTTCTTTTTTTAAGAATCTTTCGCCGAAGAATCCTACGAGGAGAAGTTATGATGCAGAAGCAACATAGTACAGCTAGCATTTGTGTGATCAATAATGCAGAATTCTATATATAATAGAATTTTTATATAATTATATTATGTGGAAACTTTATATCTATCTAATTTTTAAATGCGCATAAATTCAATATTAAGCTTCAACCACTTGACTTCAACGTAAAAAAATAGACATCATGAGAAAAATTGAAATTGGCTCGATGGTTACAAGGTGGTCTTCAACTGCTATTGTTGCGTCACATGACCGAAGTTTTCAAACATAGATGTTTTTGTTTTGTTTTCTCTGTAGTAGTTGTACTTTTCGCAGTTCCACTTCTGGTTATTTTCTATCCATACATTGTGGCTTTGACTTTCTGACCCGCCAAAATTGAATGGCATGTTTCGAAGGAACCCAACAATTCTCAACTTTTCAGCATGTAAAAACCAAACATCACACCATGAAATCTGTAACAAGTTAGCTTCTTTTCTTTTCAAACTTGAAAAACTCAATCACCAAGATGGAACTGTTCATCCCATCATCATTATCATCATCGTATCTGAAACTGTTGTTTCAGTCTCTTGTGATCTTACTTCTGGTTTTTACTCATGCAAACTCCGAGTCTCAATCTCAGCTGCATGATCAAGAACATGCAATCTTACTGAGGATAAAGCAGTACCTTGAAAACCCTTCATATCTCAGTCACTGGACCTCATCAAACTTCTCTCACTGTTCTTGGCCAGAGATAACGTGCAACAACGATGATTCTGTCACTGGCTTAACATTGTCCAACAACAGCATCATTCAAACCATACCCTCTTTCATATGTGACCTCAAAAACCTCACACATGTTGATTTCTACAACAATTTAATTCCTGGGGAGTTCCCAATACATCTCCTCAATTGCTCCAAGTTGGAGCACCTAGACCTGGCTATGAACAACTTTGTTGGCAGCATCCCTCGTGACATTGGCAACTTATCGAATCTGCAGTTTCTTAACCTTGGTTACACCAATTTCTCTGGTGACATTCCTTCTACCATTGGAAATCTAAAGGAGCTCACGAATCTTCAACTTCAGAACTGCCTATTCAATGGAACCACCCCCTCTGAGATTGGCAACTTGTCCAATCTTGAGTTCTTGGAGTTGTCATCTAACCCCATGTTTCCTCCTTCGAGGTTGCATGATAACTGGATGCGGTTGAACAAGTTGAAGTATTTTTTCATGTTTGATTGCAACTTGGTCGGGGAGATCCCTGAAACCATTGGAAACATGGTGGCTTTGGAGAGACTTGATCTATCGCAAAACGATTTGAGTGGTGAAATTCCCGGGGGTTTGTTCATGCTGAAGAATCTGAACATAATTTTTCTGTCTAGAAATAATCTTTCTGGGGTGATACCTGATGTGGTTGAAGCACTTAATTTGACCATCATTGACCTATCGCAGAATTCTCTCTCAGGAAAAATACCAGAAGGTTTTGGAAAGCTTCAACATTTAACTGGTTTGGCTTTGTCTATAAATAACTTGCAAGGGGAGATACCACATAGCATTGGCCTTCTTCCATCTCTGATAGATTTTAAAGTGTTTTCCAACAATTTATCAGGTACTCTTCCTCCTGATTTTGGCCGCAACTCAATGCTTAGATCCTTTTTGATTTCAAATAATGGTTTTAGTGGAAAGCTACCCGAGAACTTGTGCTATAATGTTCACTTGGAAAACTTAACTACCTATGAGAATTATCTTAGTGGGGAGTTGCCACAATCACTTGGTAATTGTAGTAGCCTGACAGATCTGAAAATTTATAGTAATGAGTTTTCTGGTAGCATTCCCAGTGGTCTTTGGACTTTAAATTTGTCAACTTTCATGGTGAGTCATAATAAGTTCACTGGTGAGCTTCCTGAGAGATTGTCCTCGAGTATTTCGCGGTTGGAGATAGATTACAATCAGTTTTATGGTAGGATTCCAACTGGGGTGTCTGCATGGACTAATGTGGTTGTGTTTATAGCCAGCAAGAACAACCTTAATGAGAGTATTCCAAGAGAGTTAACAGCACTTCCCAAGCTAACAACACTATTGCTTGATCAGAACCAGCTCACAGGGTCACTTCCCTCAGATATAATATCATGGAAGTCCCTTGGGAATCTGAATTTGCGTCAAAACCAACTCTCTGGACATATTCCTGATTCAATTGGTCATTTACCTAATCTCAACCAGCTTGATCTGTCAGAAAATCAGTTCTCAGGTCAAATTCCTTCTATTCCTACCAGACTCACCAATCTCAATCTTTCCTCCAATTATTTGACTGGGAGGGTTCCAAGTGCATTTGAAAATTCTGCTTTTGAAACCAGCTTTTTGAACAATTCTGGCCTTTGTTCTGATACCCCAGCACTGAATCTCAGATCCTGTAATTATAGCTCTGAAAGTGAAAGCAAGGACTCATCTTGGTCTGTTGCTTTGATCATAAGTCTGGTGGTAGTGGCCTGTTTTCTGGCTCTGTTGGCATTATTCTTGAGCATCAGATATTACAGAAAAAGAAAGAGTGGATTGGATAGGTCATGGAAGCTTATTTCTTTCCAAAGGCTGAGTTTCACTGAATCAAACATTGTGTCATCACTCACAGAAAATAACATTATTGGCAGTGGTGGCTATGGTGCAGTGTACCGTGCTGCAGTTGATGATTTAGGCTATGTTGCTGTGAAGAAGATTTGGGACAACAAAAAGATAGACAAGAAGCTTGAGGACTCATTCCACACTGAAGTTAAAATATTGAGCAGCATTCGTCACAGAAACATTGTGAAGTTGATGTGTTGTGTCTCCAAAGAGGATTCTATGCTCCTTGTGTATGAGTATGTGGAAAACCGCAGCCTGGACAGGTGGTTGCACAGGAAGAATAAATCATCATCAGCTGTTTCAGGTTCAGTTCATCATGTTGTTCTTGATTGGCCAAAGAGATTGCATATAGCGACTGGAACTGCACAGGGTTTGAGCTACATGCATCATGATTGTTCACCACCTATTGTTCATCGAGATGTGAAAACAAGCAACATTCTTTTGGATGATCAATTCAATGCAAAAGTTGCTGATTTTGGTCTGGCCAGGATCTTGATGAAACCAGGGGAACTTGCCACCATGTCAGCTGTGATTGGATCATTTGGCTATATGGCTCCAGGTGAATGACATGCCAAAATTTAGTTTCCTTCAAAGTAAAACATAGCACAACACTTTGATACACTAACATGAGTACTATTTATGCCATTCTCTAATCAAAACTAACATTTTATCAGTAATCATGTTGGAAGTCTTACACCGATTACAGATAAAATCAATTTATAGTATATATGTGGGTGTAAATCTTACCTTACAAGTTGGTTTTGTGGGGTTGAGTTAGGCTTAAGTCCATTTCTTATCAAATCATTGCTAACTTTAGTTATGAAGATTATATACTCAAAAACAACAATTGTATCTTGAATACTATATCTATGTTTTGTCCATGAATATATTGCTTGGTTGAGTTAACATGAATGGTTTTTGAAACACTTGAATTGCAGAGTATATACAAACAACTAGAGTCAGTGAAAAGATTGATGTCTTCAGCTTTGGGGTAATCCTATTGGAACTTACAACTGGTAAAGAAGCTAATTATGGTGATGAGCACTCATCTCTTGCAGAGTGGGCGTGGCGGCACCATCAATTAGGAAGCAACATAGAAGAGCTGCTAGACAAAGAAGTCATGGAATCCAGTTACTTAGGTGAAATGTGTAAGGTTTTCAAACTAGGTGTTATGTGCACTGCAACACTTCCTTCTACTAGACCATCCATGAAAGAGGTTCTACAAGTTTTGCTTTCTTGTGAGGAATCATTTTCTAAGGGAGAGAGTAATATTAGCCACTGTGATGATGATGTTCCCTTTCTTAAAAATTCAAGAAGAGAGCACAAGTTGGATATTGATAATGATAGCTAGCTAGCTAGATAGGTGTCATGTTGAAGTTGGAGCTTAGAAATTTCTCCTCAAATTCGTATTACTCGAAGATTCCTTATCTGAGTGAAAATAACCAACTGAAAATCCATGGAGATTATTACCAATTCAGAATTGACTTCAGTGAAACACAGCCACAGAATTGAAGAATTAGAACATCAATACTGCAGAATGCATGAAAAGTGACAAAATTTAAAGTACTTCTTTTTGGTATGTGAGATAAATCCTCAGGAATGGTGACTTGGTACAAGGATTCCAATTAAGAGAATCTCTCAAGTACTTTGTAACTTATCTCTAGTCCTTAATATTTTTTGGGATCACAGTTTCTCCCAAAGAAAATTTTGTGTCATTTTCCAAGTTTTTTTCTGTAGTTTATGTAAAAAAATACATAATTTCAATATTAGTACTTGATACTCAAATTATTCTCCCAAATTTCTTCTGTAAAAAGGAACCTGTTATTGCTTGGATTTGGTTTTTCCATAGATACCCATTTTAATTTGATGAAAGCAGAAAGTCACAGGGTTATGACCTGATTGATATCACCAAGAATAAATTTTTATGCCCAGTTCAACTATTGAAGATTTTTATGCTCATAGCTAACTAAAAAGCATTTAAGATATGATTTTGGGAATAACTACTATAAAAGATAGACAAATTTGACAAATTTGTTATATATCTCAGTATATGATTTGATGTTAGTGATAAAAAATATTTATACTGACATTCTAATTATATTCTATTTGGAAACCAAGATAAGAAAACTAAAATACTTAATCTATAATATCAAATGGACAAAATTGTGAAAATAATATGCTAAAGAAAGGAGCATCACAGGAATAGTCAATATCAGTGTGCTTTCTAGAAGGCTTTTGCATACTTCTATGTTCACATATCTTTTCATTGACTATTCAAAAGTGTAAAGTATTTGTGGTGCTGATGAAAAGGGAAAGAAAGAAAAAAAGAATACGAAGTTGATGTGATAAGGTTCAAAAATACTTCATAAATTGCGGCAATGCATCGTGGGCTTGTACATGGATTTTAAAACTGTGGCTGTCTCTTGGTCTGTGTTCACATTCACACGTGAATCGAGGTCAAAGTTTTGTGATGATTGACGCAAACTATTCTAAATAATTGAATTAGTTGGCCCTTAGTTATAGTAAAAAAGAGGATCAAACCTACTAAAAGCCTTGAAACACGTAGATTCAGAGTAAAGAAAACATCTCCAGGTTGGAAACCATAACGTGAAGTCTAGTACATATAATATTGGTCACATAATAACTACTACTTTAATATGTTTTAGTGGCCCCATTATTCTATTATTCTCTGGGTGAATCTTAAATACTTCTGTATACCAACTCTTCAATGTGCTGAAATTCATTAAAGGGAGTAATCTCTTCTGTATCATATATTTTTGAAAATTCAAGTGTAAACTTAAGTCCGACACTAGATAGAAATGAGAAAGTTGAACACCATATCTAGAAGACCCGTAAACCTAATCACTTAAGATTTTGATCTGAAAGTGATATCAATCTCTAATGTGATTGAGTTCAAGTTTTATTGGCTTTGTGTTTGAGTTCAAGTTTTATTGGCTTTGTGTCTCTCTGGTGAATTCTCCTTTATAGATCCATCAAATTGTAGGGATTCACAGAGATTTTTTATATGGAATATTTAACTGCATATTTAGGAGAGAATGTTATCTGATAATCATGTCAGACTATACTGGTAAAAGAACCCTCATAACTCTGGAAGAATACTAAAAATAAAAGTTACCTTTACTAATTTATGTGGCACATAGAGATGCTATTACTGTAATATCTTAACAAAAAGTGTTCAACCTGTGGTCTCTGAGCTGACCCACATAAAATTGGCATTATGCAGAATAGGTAAATGGGCATGCCAAGTTTGAAAGCAAGCTACGAAGTCAATCATTGTTCAACTTGTCAGTCATACTCTGTGTGAGTGGGTGTGGTTGTTACCAATAAGAAAAGTAATTGATTCTCATACATTATCACTTCATCATTGAATGGCACCATGAATGAGAGATCTAGAAACAATTCATAAAACAAGATGAACAAATTTACCTCATCATGTGTCAAAATGCCAATCCTCCCTCTTCTCTCCTTCCTCTTTCTGATCTTTGCAAACTCTGAGTCTCACTCTTTGCTGTATGATGAAGAGCATGCTGTCCTATTGAAGATAAAACAATACCTGCAAAATCCACCATTCCTCCATCACTGGATCCCATCAAACTCCTCACATTGCACTTGGCCAGAGATCACATGCATCAATGGCTCAGTCACTTCACTGACCATGTACAACACCAACATCACTCAAAAACTGCCACCTTTCCTATGTGACCTCAAAAACCTCACACATGTAGATTTTCAGTTGAATTACCTTCCTGGGGAGTTCCCTAAATCTCTCTACAACTGCTCCAAGCTTGAGTACCTTGACCTCTCACAGAACCTCTTTGTTGGTGAGATTCCTGAAGACATTCATCACTTGGCTGGCCTGCGTTTTCTTAACCTTGGTGGCAACAACTTCTCTGGTGATATCCCAGCCAGCATAGGGAACTTGAAGGAGCTAAGAAACCTTCAACTTCATCAGTGTCTTTTCAATGGTACTTTCCCGGCTGAAATTGGGAACTTGTCCAACCTTGAGTTGTTGTATCTGTTCTCAAACCACATGCTCCCTCCCTCAAAGTTTCCATCAAGCTTGACCCAGTTGAACAAATTGAAGAGCTTTGATATGCATGGATCCAACTTGGTAGGGGAAATCCCCGAAACCATTGGAAACATGGTGGCGTTGGAGGTATTGGATTTGTCACAAAATGGTTTGAGTGGAGAAATTCCCAAAGGTTTGTTTATGCTGAAAAATCTTAGCGTTCTATATATTTACAAGAACAGCCTCTCTGGGGACATGCCTGGAGTGGTTGAAGCATTCAACTTGACAGAAATTGATCTTTCAGACAATAATCTTAGTGGGAAAATACCAGATGATTTGGGAAAGCTCAGCAAGTTAATATTCTTGTCTTTGGCTACGAACCAATTATCAGGGAAGGTACCAGAAAGCATTGGTCGTCTACCAGCTTTGATAGAATTTCTTGTTTTTGTCAACAATTTATCAGGCACTCTTCCACCAGATTTCGGTCGGATCTCAAAGCTTGAAACTTTTCAGGTTGCATCTAATAGTTTCACAGGAAGTTTGCCACAGAACTTGTGCTACCATGGAAGGTTAGATGGTTTAACTGCTTACGACAATAACCTAAGTGGGGTTTTGCCAGAATCTCTAGGAAGTTGCAATAGCCTGCGATATCTGAGGATTGAAAACAATGAACTTTCTGGCAACATTCCTAGTGGTCTATGGACATCTTTGAGTTTATCAACCATTAAAATAAACGAAAACAAGTTCACTGGTCAGCTTCCGGAAAGATTGGCTGAGAATCTTTCAGACATAGGCATAAGTTACAATCAGTTTTCTGGTAGAATTCCACATGGAGTGTCTTCTTCCTGGAAGAATATTGTGTCATTCAATGCCAGTAACAACCTCTTCAATGGTAGTATTCCACCGGAGCTAACATCTCTTCCTCAATTAACAACTCTTCTGCTTGATCATAACCAGTTCACAGGACCACTTCCTTCAGATATAATCTCATGGAAGTCCTTGATAAATCTAAATTTGAGCCACAATCAACTCTCTGGAGAAATCCCTCTTGCAATTGCTCAGTTACCTGCTCTTAATATTTTGGATTTATCAGAGAACAGAATATCTGGTCAAATTCCACATCAACTGGCTCTTACAAGACTCACAAATATGAATTTGTCCTCCAATAATTTGGTAGGAAGGATTCCAAGTGAATTTGAAAATCTTGTGTATGCCAGCAGCTTTTTGAACAATCCTGGTCTCTGTGCTGACACTGCAGTACTAAACCTTATCTTGTGCAATTCCAGGCCTCAAAGGGTTGGAATTGATAGAAGATCTGAAACTCATGTTATAATCTTAAGCCTGGTGGTAGCAGCTTCCTTTCTGGCTTTGTTGTCATTGTTTTTGATGATCAGAGTTTACAGAAAAAGAAAGCAGGAACTGAAAAGGTCATGGAAGCTCACTTCCTTTCAAAGGCTCAGTTTCACAAAAGGAAACATTGTGTCCTCAATGTCAGAACACAATATTATTGGCTGTGGTGGGTATGGTGCAGTATATCGTGTCGCTGTTGGTGATTCAAACTATGTTGCAGTGAAGAAGATCCGCAGTAACAGAAAGTTAGAGGAGAAGCTTGTGAGTTCATTTCTTGCGGAAGTTGAAATTCTGAGCAATATTCGTCATAACAACATTGTGAAGTTGCTATGCTGTGTTTCCAAAGAGGATTCTCTTCTCCTTGTCTACGAGTACCTTGAAAACCTTAGCCTTGATAGATGGCTGCACAACAAAAGTAAGCAAACAGCTCCAGGTTCAGTCCTTGATTGGCCAAAGAGATTACATATAGCCATTGGAGCTGCACAAGGTTTGTGCTATATGCATCATGACTGCTTGCCACCTGTTGTTCATCGCGATGTGAAAACAAGTAACATTCTATTGGACTCTAAATTCAATGCCAAAGTTGCTGATTTTGGTCTAGCCATGATGTTGATGAAGCCAGAAGAACTTGCAACCATGTCAGCTGTGGCCGGCACATTTGGCTATATTGCTCCAGGTAAAAACAAGTTACAAATGTATTACTTAAAGTCTATTTTTTAACATGGTATCAGAATCATGTGTTAGAGTCTATCTTAGCAAAATTGATTGTTTGTTGAATCTATTGTTCCACTCGGTCTAAATTTTTGTTCATGCATGAATTGCAGAATATGCTCAAACAACAAGGGTCAATGAGAAGATAGATGTGTATAGCTTTGGAGTAGTCCTATTGGAACTGACAACCGGAAAAGAAGCTAATCATGGAGATGAGTACTCATCTCTGGCAGAGTGGGCGTGGCGCCACATTCAGGTAGGGACAGATGTAGAAGATATTTTGGACAAAGAAATTAAGGAAGCTTGTTACATGGATGAAATCTGCAACATCTTCAAACTTGGGGTCATGTGCACTGCAACACTGCCAGCTAGTAGACCTTCCATGAAGGAAGTTCTGAAAATTTTGCTCACCTGCAACAGTCCACTCAGCATTGGAGACAAGAATGTTGGGTTCTATGATTCTGCTCCACTTCTTAAGAATTCAAAATGGGAAAATCAGGTGGAATATTATACTGATGATGATTGAATATTTACAAATAGGTGGATTGCATCCTTGTTCAAGAATCTTATCTGTCTGATAAACTTTAACCAAATGGCTAGTTTTGAAGTCAGAAAAGGAGACAATCAAAGTAGTAGCAAGACTAAAGTAGTTAGATAGAGTAGAACATAAATAGGCTCAGATTTGTGGATTAATGTAATTGAAGTACTTTGATAAGTTGGAATGGTAATTAAGTTGAGTTGTATGGAAAGAGAAATGCCTTTCTAAGTTCTTCACTTTTCATTTTTTCTGAAGAAAAATATCCTCATCAATGAAAGTCGTGAGATTAATTTTTCAAGACGTAGAGATTATGAAAGGAAGTTTAACCTCTATAAGGTTTTTTCTTCATACACAGACAATCAAAGTCCTATCTGAAATAATATAAATATGAGTGTAAGTTTCATATTAAAATGAAATAATAAAGTTTCATATTAAAAGTGCTTCGATATATATACTAGTTTTAAATTTTTTCCCAAAAATTAGTAGTTGTCTAGTAAATCTTAAACCTATGGCTTAATTATTGATTCAATCTTTTAATTCTTTGTTGTTCAAGTTCCTTTTAATTTTTTTATTATTTTTTTTTAATTTAGTTTTTTAATTTTTTAATTTTTTATTCAATTTACTCCTTTTTTATTTGAATATCTAATTTTATCCTTTTTGAATTGAGACTTAGTAATTAAATTTATATTATTTTAATATATATAAATGAGTTGTAATTAAATTTAATTATTAATTTGTTCTCGAATCAAAATTAAATTATTTAAAAAAAAAAAAGACTAAATTGAATAAAAAATAAAAAATAAATCAAATTGAACATTTTAAAAAGTATTGGAAAACTAAATTGAATATAATAATAATAATAATAAGACGACAAAAATAAATCAAAATAACATGTATGATAATTAAATTACTAATTAAGCCTACAACTAATATCTATTCTTTTTGTGCAAAACATTTAAAATTTCATGGGTTATATAACACAAATCTAAAGTTTTTTTTTTTATGGAATGTATATAATTAAAATATAAAATATAAATCTCATTTTAATGTGAAATTAAGTTAAATATAAACTCTTCAAGAAACATGATATTAGATCATTTATATAAATAAATTTAGTAGTGTTAGGAGTATGAGTTTAAGGCTAAGATTAAGTAAAAATGAAAAAACAAATGTATAAAAAAACAAGACTTTCAAGATCTATTATTTTAAAGTTTTTATCTAAATTTAACTCAAATTTATCTAACATTAACTCAAATATCAAAATTAAATTTAACTCAAATTTCAAAACTATCGGTAATATATCATTAGTTTTATGTAAAGTTTGTGAATTCTAAAAGTGAGAAGGTGTAAGCAGAAATTGATGGGTGCTCGAAGTAATTAGTAGTAAGAACTGATAGACAGAAACAAGCCCAAATAAAGATTGAATTAGAAGGCCCAATTTTGAGACTTGCTCCCTACTCCTTCTCTCTCTTTCTGTCTCACAATTTTGAGACCTGTTTCTCTTACTCTCTCTGTTTGTTCACCTTACACAAAATTTCCACTGTTTTCTCGCTCATTTCCCTTCCTTTCTCTTTTCTCTATCCACCGCTTAGTCTCCGCCACGCCGCCGTCGCCGTCGCGAAGAAGACGCAGCGACGTTGCCGCCTTGATCAACGAAGCCCTCCCGTCCTATTGTCGCGTACGGGTTTATAGATTTTATTTTTTTATCGTTACTTTCACATTTATTCCTTTCCTTGCTCTTCACAGTGACCATTATTGTTTTATCTTTTCTACGAGGGCTGGTATGAAAAGCCACTATTCAACTGTTTGTGATTTTCAATTTTCAGTAACAAGTTAATATAATTAATTATTTGCTTTGTGATTGTAACTTAGGAGTGAGGTTGTTAGTGCAGATTCTCGCGCGGTTTATCATGGGGGATAGTCAATATTCGTTTTCACTCACCACATTTAGGCATGTCGATTGTTGATATCTTCTAATTTAAATTATGTTTTGGTTATAAAGAGAATTTTATGATGTGTGTTTCTAATGATTCTGTTGTGTTGTGAAACAGCCCTTCTGGAAAACTTGTTCAGATTGAGCATGCTTTGACGGCTGTTGGATCTGGGCAAACGTCTTTGGGAATTAAAGGTGATTTGTTATCTCTGTATCTGTAGTGGATCTGTTTGTGGCCCTCACTTTAGCTTTTCAATTTGAAATTGATTATTTTTTTGGAGCAGCTTTCACTTGTGTTATAAGGGGTGGGGAAGCAAATAAAGGCTTACACTTGTGTAAAAGGGCTTTGACATAATGGGGGAATTTAGTTTCAGTTTTTTGAGAACACTGCTCTCTGAAATGTCTAATTTTTTGGGCCTGGTAGGCTTTAGAGGAATCTAGTGTTCGATATTTCATTTTTTTATTTCTTTTAATTTGGAGTAAACTTATTTTACATTTTGCGAGTCCATTTTGGTTGCTAAAATCTATGTCTGCTATTGTTTGTGGTATTTACTCTCGTATTCCGTGTGTTCTTTCTTCTGTTGTCTTGTAGATGGCTTGGATCCTGTAATATAAGCGGTATATTTTGCTAGGTGTAAATGGGAATCTGATATTTGATTGTTGCAGCTGCAAATGGAGTTGTCATTGCTACCGAGAAGAAATTGCCATCTATTTTGGTTGACGAAGCATCAGTGAGTTTATTTCCATTGTTGGATCCATTTTTGTTCATTATTCATGGAAATTTGTTATAAAATTGTCCTATGTAAATATCCAACGATTTAAAATCCTTCTGGGTGTCTCTGTTGTGTGTTTTACTTTTACACATGGGTTTAACACCTTCAGTGATTCATATCCAAATATAGCTACATTGCTTTATAGTTCACCCTTGAAACACTGACGCCCTCCACTTCCCCCCGCCCCCCACAGATCTCTAAATACTTGTTTGTGCTCTCTGTTTGCAATATTTCTTTCATATTTACGATGATTAATAATATGCTTTCAACAATAACATGACTGCTTCATGCAGAGCAATTTAGTGTGTTTGGTCTGCAGTTGCTAACCTGCAAGCGTCTGTAGTTCAACAGAAAAGAGATGAATTGTTGCTTCCTCTCTTTATGCTTTGAGTGTGTTAACGCACCCATATTCTCTTAACACTGTCAGTTCCTTATCCTCTCGGTACTCTAAGTATAATATATAGCACGGTTGTTTTACTTTTCTTTGAAAAATATTTGCTTAGTGGAATGGTGTTCTTGCTATATCATAGTCAAGGACGTTTCAAAGTTTGGCTATTGATAAATGAATCTGTTATGTAGTTTTTGCTAGCAATGTGTCAATATAAATTAAAAAAAGGGAAGTTACTTAATTCATGATGTATTATGTGTATTTACAATCTGTTGTACTTAATTGCAGGTCCAGAAAATTCAGTTATTAACACCAAATATTGGTGTCGTATATAGGTTTGTTTCTTTGCACATATTTAAGCAGTTTGAAGTTAAATATATTTTGTAAAATCAATAATTTATTGTATATTAATGGTGGTTACATGTTTAAATATGCTAAAAATATGACAAAAAGGGCTTAATAGACACCAAAAGGTACAAGAAAAGGCTATATCTAGGTAATTAATGCTAATAAGTAAACATCTCATTTGTACAACATGACAGTTTTCCGATACATCTACCTATATTTAATAGCTATTCTAATCTAACAAACATAATCATGTAACACATTAGCTTTGAATGTTTTGTTAATCATGAGGTGCTACTTAGTTTACCTACACATAATGTGGGAGGCAATAGGGACATGACATAACTATTTTGGTGAAATGTTTTTCTGAAGTATGTATGAAATAGAAATTGAATAAGGCACATTTAAACTGATTAAGGACTTACTAGATGTGAAATCAAGAAAAAAGTTGTTGGTGGTAAGCAGCTAACTATTACTTGTAATACTAGTTTTAACAGTCAGAAGTATACGTGAAACATAGTTGGATGTAGCATACTGTTAATCCATATTGTTTTATATGTAAATAAATTATGGTGGACTACTGTAGCTTTTCATTAGATTCTCTAATTAAAAGAGTTTTACTGGATTTAATCTGCAAGACTTTTGACTATTAACCTTTTTTTCAGGGAGGACACTAGGTGTTTATTGAATGTTGAATTTTTAAATATATTTGGGGACATTTTAAAATGAAATATAGAAAACATAAAAATTGACTTTCTGTGCACTTTTTGCCTCTTCTAAGAGAATACTGTTGAAATAATTAATTTTATGATGTTTAATTTGTGTTTGAAGCTTCATAAGCATGCTTATTGTACCTTTTTCCATTTCTGTTAAACTTTAGTAAATAATTATTTGTTCTTGACTTTTATTACAAATATTTTATTTATTTGATCTATATTTTGTCTTTGTTCAGTGGCATGGGTCCTGATTTTCGAGTTTTGGTTCGAAAAAGCAGGAAACAGGCTGAGCAGTATCACCGATTATATAAAGTATGATATACAAAATTCTATTCCGACACATTTTTCTTTCTTAGTATCGAGTTCTGGTTCTGCATATACTTAGTTAAAATATAGTTCAGTTATAGGGTGCTGGGTCATCTGTGAATTGTGTGTTGTATTTGATAATATCATCAAATTTTGCAGGAACCAATTCCTGTGACTCAACTTGTCAGGGAAGTTGCTGCCGTAATGCAGGAGTTTACTCAGTCTGGGTAATTATTTCCTTGTAAACTGTACTCTTACCACTGAAATTTACCTTGTCAACTCAGTATATAAGTTTATTTTATGCATATACATAAATCATTTACAATTCAATATCTTAAATATAAGTTTAGCTCTGATTTTTTGTTTTTTCTTCCTTCTCCCTCGGCAGCATTTATTAGCTATGGATTCTCTCATTAACTTTAAGATGATAATTTTACAGTAAACTCAAATTTTCAGAATTCTCAATTCCAGTGTTGTGGGGCATTAATTGTTGTAATTAATTGTGGAAGAACTGATATGCCAAATCTCAATTGTTATTAGCTTCTGGAAGCCAGGAGCATAATTATAATTTATAACTTTACTCTTTGCAAATTGGAAGCTTGGAATAAGTCCAAGTGTAAATGCCTAAAACAGCTTTATCTTTACTAAAACAACCAGCATGGATCAATACTTACAGAGCTTTGTTTTATTTTCCTCTGGAGGCATATGTTAGATAAATTGGTACATTGTGATCCATTTAAAATTTTTATGTAAAAATTAGGCATATTTTTGTAGTGGAGGAATCGTTGATAAGCAGCTGACTAAATGCACAAAACTTAGTTTGATCCTCTGATTGTCTCTCTGTATGCACCCAACTACATTTACTTAGATTTTTACCCTTTATCATGCTTTTAATTCTGACATTTCTGTTTTGATTCTGATAGTGGTGTTAGACCTTTTGGAGTGTCGCTGCTAGTTGCTGGGTTTGATGATAATGGACCACAATTATACCAGGTCTGTTGATATTCTTTTTCTGATGTAACTCTTTACGTATTTACATTTATATCACGTAAATGACCATCGCTTGCATTTAGCAAGTCTAGACTTCAGAACCTCACTCGTTGGTGAAATGAACAAGTGCTCCTTAGGTTCTCTGAAGATATTTGGTCTATGGAAACTTTGTATTCAATTGCACAAATTCTTTACTACACCCGAAATAGTTTTTCTTCAAATAATTGAAAATTGCTCTCTGATTAGATGTGCTCAATTTCAAATATTTCAGAGCACTGGTTGTCTATATTGATACACACACATCTGGACTCGTTCAAAATTACTGTGAATTTTAAGGAAATAGTAATTTAAGGTTGTGATTTGATGTAATTTTTTTGTCTAGGTGGATCCGTCAGGTTCATATTTTTCTTGGAAAGCTTCTGCAATGGGGAAAAATGTATCTAATGCAAAAACGTTTCTTGAGAAGAGGTAGGTAAGCTTTTCATCAATAGCAATACTGAAAGCAAAAAAATGTGTGGAATGCATCTATATTTGTTTGTAGATTGCATAATGATTAATATCTGTAGAGATACTCAAGTCACATAATGAGAACTTAGAAATCCTTTAAATATGCCTAATTGGCTCAGATGGTAGCTACTGACATCTTAAAAGGACTTCTAAACATAGTAGCTGAAGTCTTTTTGGGAATGCTCTCTTGAGAAATTATTTATATATCATTTCTATGGCTGACTTGATTGTCCACTTATAGGTACACAGATGATATGGAGCTTGATGATGCAGTCCACACAGCAATATTGACTCTGAAGGAAGGGTAGGAGAACATACTATTTCAAGTTTATGCACTAAATAGTTAGAAAACCACAGTGAAAATGACATGTTTGACTATTACTGTTGATTAGGAGGTGCAATAGGTATTCTACATTTTTGAATAATTTTCATCTCTTTTTGGTCAAGTGTTATTCTTTTCTCCTACAACAAGTAGCAGTGCATAACAGTGTGTCTCATAATTATAGTTTGGAGGAGGAAAATCCATCTAAGATTGGCTAATTGGTCTTGACTTGACTTGACAATTACCTACAGCACATCCCTCCAAATCATCATAATATCGTCTATTTTTATTCTTGCAAGTTATCAACCAAGTTTATTGCATTAAAAACTGATAGTTTTCGTTTTATTGTTTTTATTGCCATATGCTTCTATATTTGAAACATGTGATCTTTGTTTAGTCTTTTCAAACGTTCCGATAGGCAGGGAATAATGAGAGGAAGTGGAATGTGTATTATGGAAGGCGATTAAAAAGCTAAAAGGTAGTTGTGTAGTTAGTTTTTTTGGGGGAGAGAGCTTTCTGAGATAGTCTTGTAGTGTTACCTTCAGGGAGGAGTTAGGGTAGTTTTTGAAAATGGAGCCTGTGTGAAAGGAAGAAGTACCTTTGTGTGTGGAAGTTGTTTGGTTTGTGTTCTTTATTTCTTAACGAAGAACCTAACACATTTTCAATTTTTCTCTTCTACTTTCTTTGGTGGGTGTTTTCCAGGTTTGAGGGACAGATCTCAGGGAAAAACATTGAAATTGGCATAATTGGTGCTGATAAAAAGTTCAGGTGTGTTAGTTTGCTTTTCACCTTCCATATTATATTATATGAACCTTGCTTCCTCTTGTTACTGTAATCAGTACAATTGCATCACAAAAACGAGGGTTCCAATCCAAGTTATCTGCATCTCAACCTATCTGGACCTCAGACTTCAAAATCATCTTTGTATACTTGTATTATTTAACTGGTTAACTTAATAATAGTGTGTTTATGGTGCAGGGTATTGACACCAGCTGAAATTGATGACTACTTGGCTGAAGTAGAATAGTGTGCAATGAAGAAATGCCGTGTTCTTGAACTTGTTGTTTGCTTCAAAGCTGATTTTTTTTTGTAGCTTAAAACTGAATTTGTGATGACAATAGTGAATTTGCGAGATACTGTAGTTGTGACCAGGAAGCCTTGAGATAAACCTTTTCCTAAGTCATCAACGTTATCAAACTAATGTTTTGTTTTAATGAAGTTTCCTAATTTATTATTTTTTTCCTTTGAGAATCTTATTGATCCACATCTCTATCATTTTATACATATTGCCAGTTAAGTTAATGCAATACAATTGCACTGGCATCAAATTCCTTTCCAATGAGATCTTATTCATTTACTACTGCAGAAGTAGACATTTTATCATTATAACTTTGTTGTTTGAAGGAGGTCCAGACCAGTATTTTCAAATTTTGAACCGTCTAAGTGATGATATTAAAATCGTTATTGCATTGACAATAAATTCTTAGTACATTTTATTATATTTATGGTTTTTAAATATATTTCTCTATTATTTAATTTTTCAAAAGCGTTGGTAATATATGGTATTATTTAATAATATATACAAAAATAGCAACCAGTTAAAATATATAAACTCCTAGAAAATATATAATGTTTCATATTTGTTTATACTAAGTAAGCTTAATGGCATTGAATTTTTCTGGGATATCATTTGTTTACAAAGAATATCTGGCTTTGTGTGTATGCAAATTATGCAACTTTATAAAGTGGGTTAAATATGTTTTTGGTCCCTTAACTTTCAGTGAATTTTGGAATTAGTCCATTTTGAAACTTTGGACCAATTTAGTCCTTCATCTTTCGGAATACGTGAATTTAGTCATTTTAATTAAATTTTGTTAGGTTTATTTGATGTTTCATACGCATTTTAAGATTGTATTTGAGTTGTTTATACTGTTTGACACATTTTTGCTTTAATTTTAAGTCAAATACTATTGTGAAACACGCTTGAAATGTCAAATAAACTTAATAAAATTTGATTAAAAGGACTAAATCCACGTATTTCAAAAAATGAAGGACTAAATTGGTTCAAAGTTTCAAAATGGACTAATTCCAAAATTCACTGAAAATTAAGGGACTAACAACATATTTAATCCTTATAAAGTTAACGGCTTCTGAGGAGATGAAGTCTTCCATTATCCTTTCCTTGTGAAGTTTAATAATCAATTTAAAGATGGAAAATATTGTTAATTTGGTTTTAAGATGAAAAATGTTAGTTATGGTCTATGATTAAATAATAATGTAAAATGTTCTAAGTTATAAGTGTTTAGTATTTTTTTTCAATATAACTATTAACACTACTAAAAATTTATCAATTACTTTTAGGAGAAATTTTCAGAGATTTCATTCAAAAATTATTATGAATTTACTTATTATATGATTTCTATTCTTGTTGATTTAAATCTCTAGAAAATTTCACATAAAACCTTTATACTTTTTGTAAATTTTCTTACAAATTTAAATTATTAAAAAAGTATTAAATATTTTTTAAAAGTTGACAGAAAACTACTTGAGTAACTCGAATTTTCTGCTAATTTTGACTTTTTATTTCTTTTTTTAGGAACTTTATGCAAAAATTATTACAAATTTATTTTTTTTATTTTTTTTCTTACAAAATTTAAATTAACAGCAAATTTATATTTCTTTTGAAACTTTATAAATTTATATTTTCAGGAAAGTTAACATAATTATTTAAAATTTTGCTGGTAATTTTTTCCAACTTTCCTATCATTCCTGTTACTTCTATAAAAATTTCAAAATTGTTTTTTACTAGTCTTAGACTCGCATTTTTTTTTAAAGTTTGAATAAAAAAAATAATATTATTATTAGTATATTTAAAGGAATATTTTTTTTTTTGCAATTAGATTTGAGTGTTATATATTATAAATATATATTGAATTTATATAAAATGATATTCAATTATAGCAATAGTTTAATTAATTTAATTACAAAGTTTTTAATATTAAAACAATTATTTTTATAAGATAAACACACAACTGTAAATATATTAGTTGTGCTTAATAAAGAATATGTTTACACGATAAGAGAATTGTATGAATCAAATACTTAATGCAAAGTAAATACCTAATTCTCATATTCTTCCTCTATCTCTTTGGGTAGCAAAATTTAATACATGGTAAAAATTATTAGAATTAAACTTGAGAGAATCTTAATGATTAAATAATAATTAATATATATTGGTTTCATTATTTTTATATTAAAAACTAAAATAATTAATTTTGTTAATTAAAATAATATAAATATATATAATAGATTCTATGAATGTTAATTTAGAGATAATTTATTATTTCAATAACTTATAATTGACTTGGAGTTGTTAATTTTTAACCTTATATTTTTTCTATGTTTTTAGGTGGATAAAGATTATCGCTCATTTAACTTTATCAACAACTCTATAAATTTGTTGGTGAAGATATAGGGTTAATCCTTGGCTGTTCAAGGAGAAGAGGTGGTTTTTAATGAGAGAGGACATGGACAGAGAACTTGGTAACAACATAAACAAAACAATTGTCGTGTCTTTATTTGAGAATGGCGTTTGGAGTTTTTGTCTTTTAGCCATCTGGAAATAACTTTGTTGTCTCATCTTTATTTTTTTAGACAACCTGAATAATTTTAGGTTGTTTCAATTGGACTGAAGTTGTCTATGCCTTGAGATAAATCTTGTTCTCAAGTCGTCAACGTTATCAAATGAAATGATACGCAAATTATGCAACTTTATATTTCTGACTGTATTCTTAGAAGGTAAAAATTAAAGGCGTCTTGGAGATGAAGTTTTTCATTATCAATTAATTTAAAGAATTTTAAACTACTAATCAGTTAAAACCTATTGTTAATATTGTATATGATTAAATAATAATATAAAATGTTCTAAGCTTAAGTGTTTACTATTTTTTTCTTAAAACTATCAACATTACTACAAATTTATCAATTACTTGCAAGAATTTTTAAGAGAAATATTCACATAGATTTCATGCAAAAAAATATTATGAGTTTACTTATTATATGATTTCTTTCACAGAAATTTCATGCTGATTTAAATTTCTAGAAAATTTCACATAAAACCTTTATATTTTTTGTAAATTTTCTTACCAATTTAAATTAGTAAAAAAATATTAAATACTTTTTAAAAGTTGACAGAAAACTACTTGACTTGCTCAAATTTCTTGCTGATTTTTTCTTTTTATTTCTTGTTTTTAGGAACTTCATGCAAAAATTATTAGAAATTTATTTATTTTATCATTTTTCTTACAAAATTTAAATTTACAACAGGTTTATATTTTTTTTTTGAATTTTTTTATTAATTTATATTTTCATAAAAGTTAACATAATTATTTAAAATTTTGCTGGTCATTTTTTCCAACTTTCCTATCATTCCTGTTAATTTCAAAATTATTCTTTATTCCATGCTTGTGCTCTTCTGCTTTCGCGCTGTTATGGCGCTGTGGTTTCCATTTCCACACTTACTCTGTTTTGGCGCTGTCGTTTCCATGTCTGCTCTTATTGGCGTTGTTCTCGTGCTGTCGCTGTCCCGCTGCTGCGTTATTCCGCTCTTGCTTGTACTCCTACTCTGCTGTTCTTACATTCTTAGGTTGCTCTCGCTCTCACGTTCTATCGCCGCTCTCAGTTCTTGCTCACTCTCGCAGTCTCATTATCGGTTTGGTTCTCACGATCTCGTTTCTTTGTTTATTTTTTGCAAAAAATTACATTCAAATAGCAGGATGTTGAAGCACAAACACTGGTTAATGTTTGTTTGGCTTTGGAATGACCTACAAATTATCCCTCTAAGTACATTTTTTCTATTTTTCTGGTTTTAATTTAACTCCTGTTTTAGTTCACTGATATGCCGATCATCAATTTATTATAATTTCAAATTTATGGTTCAATCCCTCAACTGACATTGTCCCTGCTATAAAAGGTATACGGCTTAATGGTTAGAAAAATTAAGTTTGTCTAATTATGGATATAATCAATTTAGAATTAGTATTTATAATCACTGTCATTTGTTTAGTTTAGTTTATAATGAGAAGAAAAATTAATGTATTGTTTTAGTTTGATTGGGTTGAAGTTCCGCAATATCTCTTAAATCAATGAGTGTAGCCATGGAAATGGTATTAAATGATGCATACCCTAGCATTAGACATGATAAATACAAAATGAACAGAGATTGCATGCAAAATGAAGCTGCTTAATCTTACTTTACTGAAGCTTCATATGCAGTAGTGCCACCATAGTCTTTTCCATTAGGCACTTATTTTTCTTTTAAGCAACATTAGGTCCCTTGACCGCTACCAGGACAGAATTAGAATTATGATTTTCAACTTTAGCAGCCTACAATATGCAAACCAGGGTAACTTATGGTAAAATTTTCTGAATCTAATCAATGACACGTTTGAACAGGACAATAAAATTTCATTTAGAATAAAACTCGATGTGAACTAATAAAACAGAAAACAAGAGACTAAGTGTAAACTGATCTTCAGAACAGAAAACTGCTTCCTGTTCTGAATGGGGAATGAAATTTTAATCTCCTCAACACAATTTCCTTACTTTGTTTGGTTGGCATTTTGCATTATGTATCGTTTTCGAGTTGAGATATTCTATATAGTATATGAACCTTTTATTTACAATGCATGTATTTATAATTTGTTTGTTCTGTTTTTGAGATACCTGTTTATCGGCTGCACAGCAAAAAAATTGATTTATGAGCTTCTCATCCCCTACACATGAAAGTTGTCTTATTGGTTTCTTATTGAAAGTTGTCTCTGAATAATAAATATTGACACAGACATGGCCCAAAAAACTGTCAAACCACGTTACAGATCTACAACAAGTCTGAAGCATCTAGTTGAATTACATGATAAATTGTCAAATGATGTTGTAGAGAGAATAAAAGCAACCCCATTCGGGTGGTTGTTAAAATTAGATAACAGCAGCTCCTATCAGACAAGCAGCACTATACTGGGGATGTTGGTGCAAAGGTAATTTTATTATATCAATAAGTTATAATTGATTTGAAGGTGTTAATTTCTAACTTTTTTTTCTAATATTTTGTAGGTGGGATAAAGACTCTCGCTCATTTAACATTAACAACAATTCCATAATTCCATCAAATTTGTTGTTGAAGATATGGGGTTAATTCTTGGGTTAAGGGTACAAGGAGAGAATTTCATGCCACTGACGTACAAATTTTTGTTTAATGCCACTGACGTACAAATTTTTGTTTAATGCCACTGACGTACAAGTTTTTAAAATTTATATTAAGTTGTATGTTTATACTTTTTAGATGAGGAAGAAGAATAGAAGCGACAAAGAGGAGGAGCAAGAGAAGGAAAACAAAAAGGAGAAGAGCATTAGGTTATTGTTTCTCTTCTTCTAAATTGGAATTTTGTTTACTAATTAATTGAATATGTATCTTTGTTGCTTGATGTGAACCTTGCTTCCTCGTGTTACTGTAATCAGTATAATTGACTTGATTTTTGGGATTTTGGTTTGTTCTGTCTCAATTAATAAACTACGAGTACTTCAAAGTACATGAAAAATTGCATCACAAAAACGAGGTTCCAATCCAAGTTATCTGCATCTCAACCTATCTGGACCTCAGACTTCAAAATCATCCTTGTATACTTGTATTATTTGACTGGTTAACTTAATAATAGTGTGTTTATATGGTGCAGGTATTGGCACCAGCTGAAATTGATGACTATTTGGCTGAGGTAGAATAGTGTGCAATGAAGAAATGTAGTGTTCTTGAAGTTGTTGTTTGCTTCAAAGTTTAGTTTAATTTGTAGATCAAAACCGACTTTTTGATGACAATAGTGAATTTGTAAGATACTTGTTGATACAGATAGTACATAAGATAGTATATATAGAGACTATATCTCTTCTGTTTTTCTGTTTCCGGTGTTTACATTGAAGCTCTTTTCTGTATCTCGATAGGTGATTAGAATATATGAATGACTTTTCATTTTTCTCTTTTCTCTCTTAGAAATAGTCACACCAGTATATAGAGAGAGACTTTGTTGTTTGAAGGAGGTCCACACTAGTATTTTCATATTTTTGAATTGTCTAAATGATGATAATATATTTTATTGTATTTATGGCTTTTAAATATATTTCTCTATTATTGAATTTTCCAAAAGTGTTAGTAATGTATGGTATTATTTAATAATATTTACAAAAATAACGACCAGTTAAAATATATAAACTCTTAGAAGATATATTTATGTTTCCTATTTATTTATACTATTAAGTAAAGTCTATTCTTAATGAATTTTTCTAGTGTCTTTGTTTAAAAATAATATCTCTTTCTGTGTTTGCAAATTATGAAACTTTATATTTTGGACTATAATGTGTATTCTTAGAAGATGAAGATAAAAGTTCATAAGAGTTGAAGTGTTCCATTATCCTTTCGTTGTGAAGTTTAATAATTAATTTAAAGAATTATTAATTATTTTAAAACGATTCAAAACATTATTGTTAGACTGAAAATAATAAGCGTAGTCATAATTCTACTATTTATCTTGTATCCCCGAGAAAATAATTAGATTTAAATATTATTTTGGAAAAGAATCATCGCCACCAAATGGAGAAATTTATTGTATACAACAATCTCATTATACATATTATGGCATATATTATGTGCATGTGTTTACTTTTCTTTCATGATAATAAAAATAATAACATAATAATAATATTAATTATAAAATTAAATATAAATAATTTTATAATTTTATTAAATAGTTTTTATTTATTTGTAACCAATTTTTTAATTAAAAAAATTATTAAAATTAAAAAATAATCATTTAAAAAATAATATAATATTAATAAAATGTTTTCAAAAGTATCGTCAGGTCTGTATGCGTGTTTTATTTAAGTTAGCGGAACTTAAAATAGAAAACGCCCCTTTCTTTCTTCTCCGTCCTGCGCCTAGCCTCCGCCACGCCGCCGCCGCCGCCGTCCCGAAGAAGACAACAACAGACGTTGCAGCCTTTATCAACGAATCCCTACCGTTCTATTGTCGCGTACAGGTTTATAGATTTTTTCGTTTTTTTTATGGTTGCTTTCATCTTTAGGGCGAAATTGTAAATTAATTGATACTTTCTCAGCTTCTTCATCACAAGTTGCATTATTTGTGGTTTATGTGCCTATTTGTATTCAGAAATTGGTTATTATTTGATATTTTATGCTCAATTTTTACATGCAACTTTTATTTTATTTTAATTTTAAATTTTGTTTTATTCAACTTCTTCTTCAAAGGCCTCGAATCAAGGTTCCCTGGTACTCTCTCTTTCCAGCTTTCTGTTAATTTATTCTTTTGGATTTTGGTGCTCACAGTGTTCGTATGCTTATTTATGCTTCTTAAAGAGGGGGAAACTTTGTTCAACCGTTGTGGGCAAAACATTGTACTAGCGACTCCACTTTCCTTTAGATTTCTCTCTCAGCATTGGAGAAAAATTTCTTAACATAATAAATTCAAAATATCAGTATTAGTTACGTAGTTGGGATCAGGGTTTTGAATTGCAGTAACGAATTCATATCCTTGATACTGCGGGATTTTGCAGACAAATGGGACTAATGCTGCTACGATTGTGGTTGCAAGTACCTGAAAAACCCTAATGTTGTGGCTGAAACCGCACTGGGGGACATTTTTTAAAACCTTGGCTGTGATGAAAAAGCATTTGTTTCGGTGGTACTGTTTTTTGTCTTAATTTTATTTAGCTTGGAGTTTAAGTCATCAAGGTTAAATCAATTTCTTGCATTCGGAGCTTTTATGCGCACTGTGGGTGGTGTTGTTATTTGTTGGGTTTAGGGTTTAGGGAAATTCTGTTATTGCTGTATTTGGGAGAACGAAATTGCTGTGACCAAGTTATAAGTTGGATCACTGTCTATATTTACGGCGATTTAAGCTGGGAGAGGTTCTCAACTAGGCACTGAGTTTTATGATAAGGAGAATTGAAGTAAAAACTAATCAGAACTTAGTTTGTTTAATCTAAATTCATATGCTATAATAATGGGGCTTTTAGAAGTTGTCATAACTCACCATTTTTATTAGTTTGCAAGAAGTCAAATGCCATGGATATAAACTCATGGTTTGCTAAGAATCTTTTATAAATGTCTATCTTGAAAAGACCAATGATTTAATCCCTTTCTTTGGTATTTTTGTTCAAATACATGTTGTGTCTCTGTTGCTTAGTGTGTAGTGTCACAAACAATTTGATTGAAGTTTGCAAAATTATTTTACTTACAAGGATATTCAGTGCTGATTCAATATACTTTTAGTTATTCTGTATCATTACTGAACCTGTTGAATGTATGTTTCGCCGGTGAGGGTGGTAACATTGTTTGTCCAAAGTTTTCAGCATTGTTTATAGTTGCACGGCTATTTAATGTATTCTCAACCTCTCCACTCTTGCTCGACCTTTATCTGAGTTACACGTTATTTCATTATCGTTATTTTGTTCTTTAGAGTGTACAAGACAATGAGTGGTGTACAACTGCAAAGTGCTTCCTCTGCCTTGGCCACAGGGTCACAGAAAAATGGTACGGTGACTGCGGCAACCGGTGCAGAGACCAAGCCAAAGAAGAAAATTTGCTGTGCCTGCCCGGACACTAAAAGGTTGCGAGATGAGTGCATAGTAGAGCACGGTGAAGCGGCTTGTGCAAAATGGATTGAGGCTCATCGACTGTGCCTCCGTGCTGAGGGCTTCAATGTTTGAGGTCGATAGTGAGTTATAGGAGAAAAAGATACTAGTAGACGATGACCTCATTTGATTTTATGAAATTGACACAGATTTTGGGTTACAATTTTCAGATTGACATTTTAAACTTTGAATAAAACTGAGAAACTGATTGCTACATGCAATTCATAGTTTTACCTTCTAGCTTTTTGAATCTGCGGGTTCTACCATGTTAGTTTTTTTTGAGACTGAAATACTTAAATAAAATTACAATTTGTTATATTGTCACTTCCATGCTGTGTTTGGTTTAGAAACTACCAAGTTTAGAAATCTAAAGGTGAAGGAATTGTAATTGTTTCTGGTTGATCTCTCCATCATTTGGTACCAGTGTGGTTATAAGAACAAGGTTTAAATGTTTTTGTTCTGAACCTTGAACCAAATGTTTTTGCTGGACCAGTGTAGCATTTCGATGCATATATCTTTGCACATAGCTCATTACAAGTCTATTGGATTAGTCATATAGGTTGAATAATAATAAATCTGTGGTTTTGGCAACTGGTTCAATTGGTCTTAGTTAATGCATTAAGGTATAAACAAACAACAACCTCATAGCAGTTTGAGGTTTTCTTTACTCATCACGTGTATATGTGGAAGAGTTGAGTGGGGATAAAAAGACCGCTCATTTTATAAAAAACAATCCCAACAACAATTACTAAACTGCCTTTATTTATTTTATTTTTAGTTTTTTGTTTATTTATTCTTTTTTAGTCACTAAAAATAATAATAAAGTGGAGGTGTTGGATAGTATTGGGGCTACATTTATTGTTTAATCATATTTGTTTCGGAAGAATTATACTGGTCAACAATACATGTACATCTATAATTTTTTCTTTATATTTATCTAGTATTTCATCATAATACTTATAATTGCTTTAAAAGGTTAATTTATTTATAAATTAAAATTAGTTTCTGCATTAATCTTTTTAATTTCTATATAAACTAATTTTATCTAATAAAAATTAATTTTATATTTTTTCTTAAAATTCTTTAGAAACAAAATTTTCCAAACAAAGCCAAAATCCACAAGATCTTGCTTCATAATTCAAAGGATGTGAATTGAGATTAATGCTACAGAGAAGCATGCCTGTTTATTCCTTTAAATTTTTCACACAGAATCATGTTCAGGGATTTCTTTTTTTTATATACAAATAAAGACATATATAAAAATATACATAGTCGATAAATATATTATATAAGCTTGTAATGTAATTCGTTTATCTTAAATTTGATTTTAATTTTTTATATGGTTTCTTCAAATTTAAAATTACCTAACTTTTAAAACAATTAAAAGTGTTTTAGTGCAAAGATAGGGTGAAAAAGGAGAAAACAGAGGAAGGATAAGATAGAAAAAAAGAGTGAAGATGATACACGATTTGTTGTACCATATATGTCTTCTTAAAAACTTGGCTTCAAATGGATGCGTGAACATGGATTTTGCAAATATTTGACCATCAATTAATGGAAGTGTTAAGTTAGATTTTCTTTAAAGCCAAAGCAAATTGTTTAGAGAAGATTTTGCTGAATTCTAAGTTCCAACTTGGAAATGAAAAAGATAAAAAAGTGGATGTAGACCCTTTTATTTCAGTGTTTGGTATCTAAATTTAAAACCTTTTTTTTATTACTTATAGACTTGATATACTTACCAAAATCCTTAACCATAAACATAAGCTACACAACGCATGCAAAAACAAACTTCACAAGGAATGAATTAAGTATAAATTTGGTCAGTGAGATCACCACTCTCCAAATAATTGATGAGTTCATATATGACAGCCAAAACATAATAAACAGAGCCAACTCAACTCTTCATTGATAACTCCGAAAAGCTTTGAATTCAATAAATTAATCCTGGTTTACTTTGTTTGAAAACGTTACATTGGAAAAACATGAAAACTCAAAAGTTTATATCTCTCTATTATTCCTTGATGTTGGAGAGACAAACACTAACCAAAACAATGCCTCAGTAACTATCCAAGAAGCAGCAAGAACACAGAACCCTACAAATACCTTCCCCCTTCTGCTGAAACCTCCCTAGGACTAGTAACTAAGGCCTTTTAGCTTCAATCCGTTGATCTATTAGGCGTACCAAAAAATGAAACTAGTGTTACAGTGGTTAACCTTGGCTTAAACCACATGTTCAAAAGTCTTGCACTCCCAAATACTGGGAATTAGAAGCTGCCAAGAGTGCTGCTCCAATTCCAGAGCCATCATTAGAATGCTCAACACCAACTGTATCAGCTGCTTCATCTCCCAACAACTCCTTCAGTGTACTCTCCAAGGAACTTCTGAATTCAACATAGTGTTCAAACAATCCTCCATCCAGTGCTATCACTGATTTCTGTTTCTCCCCACCCTTTACTGTGTCTCTTCCTATTTTCTTCAGGATGCCAAAGATGCCAGCAGCAGAAAGACGCGCTCCCCGAGTAGCAACGATATCACAGACTTCAACAACAAGCTTCCTCACTTGAAGGGATGTGTTATTGATCTGACAGAAAGGGAAAACAGTGAGAAATCCTAATCACTTTGTTTCAGAAAGGAGCAATGCCAACAAACTTGTTTGTAGTTGCTAAGTATTCTTAACATAAAGTGGATCAATTTGTTTATGATGAAAAACCACAAGCATCCTTAGCATAACATGGTATAAATGTGTGAACAAAGAAGCATTTTTGTATTCCACATTGTCTGTGAAGCATCCTTACCTTTAATATATCCTTCAATTTGGTTCCGACCACATTCAGATCTGAAGATGCATCATGATGCATTGCAGACATGTCAGGTGTCCTGTTACATAAAAAAAGACAAAAAAAATAATTAGAAAGCTCTGATACAAGTCAAAAGAGTAAGAATGAAAATAGTGCCATGCAAATGAGAATGTGTACAAATCAAATTAGGGAAACACAAGTAAATAATCAATTCAAACATAAAAATGTTTTCTTATGATCACCCATATTTCTTCAAAGATTGTAGTAATAAAGAATATATGATAGATATATAGTGTTCCTTTAGACTTCAACTATGATAAATTAAAGAGGTGAAAAACTGATCCTGCCATTTTACTCAAATTTTCCCCTGCATTTTCACCTTTTCTCCAGTTTCCACTTTCCCTACCAGCTAGCTACCAAACATTTCCCATAACACACCATGGAAACCCAATTCAACATTGCAGCATTCGTGTGTTGATTATAAGTTTAAAAATGGAAAAAACAATGATGAGCAAATGCCAATAATGAGAAATGAGATAGAAATAGGAAAAGGTGGATTCATCAGGCTTTTAAATTAAATATATGATATGTGAACTTAGCAATGAGAAGAAATCTGAATAGAGCATCCTTTTAGCTTGCCCAAATTAATAATTTAACCAATCAATATGAAGACAGAGTTTCTGAATCATTGTTGGCAAGGTACAAATACAAGAATTTATAAGTTAAGACCAAATGTAAACTTAGCAAGTCTAATTCAAGAAAATTAGTGAACTTTTGAATGGACAAATTATCATACCTAATTATGAAAGGAATTTTCAATTTTGGAGGAACAGTATCTCCAAAGAACTCAGCTTCTTCAGCCATCTTCAACAAAACTCTCCTTACAATGTCACCCAAATACATACCAGAAATTATCTTTTCAAAAATCTGCAAACAAGATTGGAAGAGTATTATAAATGCACATTGCTCATTTAAACCAATAATAAATAGATAATCATTACCTGTTCTCCAGGGTTTAAGCTCTCTGAATCTAGCTCTTCATCATATGGTGTTAGAGGAAGATGGGAGGAACGGAAATTACCCCACTCCATGTTTATAACCTATAGAATCAATAAATAATCAGCAAGCTTTGATACACAGATAATCATTACCTGCCTCATGAGATCACAGTAAACACAGTTTGTAGCACACAAGAAAGTAAGTGTCATATGATCTATTTACCATCTCTCCTGATTTTGGTAGAAGACCTTGCCATTTTGGAATTGCATGTGCAGACTCTACATAAGCTGCATTTGTCCCAGTACCAAGAATAACTCCAGCAATGACATTCGGATTGCTGAATCTTGCTCTAGCTACTGTTCCAACTGTGTCATTAACCTTCACATTTCCAAGTTAGGTTTTGTCTCCAGTTTAAGAAACCAAGTAAACACAGAATTTAAAGTGTGTGTGTGTGTGTGTGAAACTTCAAAACATAATCTAAATTTTCTGCCATATGGAAAATGAAAATTATTCTTCAAAGCCAGAGTTAAAAAGAGAAAGCAAAGTGAGACTTACTAAAGCTGCAACACGCATATCCAGACCAATTTTTTGGAAGGCTTTGGTTAATTCACCCACCACATCTTCTCCAACCTACAAACATCACAAACAGAATCAATACAATAGCAACTGTCAGAAGCCTGCTCAATTAAAGAATAGCAGAGAGGTGCAGAGAAAACTCGAAGGGATTCTTCATTGCAAAAGAGTTTGTATGATAAATTTGGAAACCATCAAAGGTCAGCATAATAATTCCAAAGTTAAAACACTATAATGCAAAAGCAGTAGTGTATATGCTGACAGAGAAGAATACTCATGCATGTATCTGGATTATGCACCAGACAGTCATGCTCAGAACAAATGAGATACAATAAGAAAGAATACCAATAAAAGGAAGATAGAATTGAATATAACAAAAATCAAGGTAACGAGAATTACCGCATCCTCAATATTGAAACCCTTGGTCCACTTTATTAGAGTCCCAGATGAAATTGATGTTTGTCTCACTGGAAAAGAGAAGGTAAAACCCAGTTCCCTTTGTT
>Ga0214543_1000296_pt1 | contig 78152 bp, 34 predicted proteins | sample CNSS2metaG_FD_160094 | JGI IMG/M metagenome (GOLD analysis project Ga0214543, IMG submission 160094) | Root nodule microbial communities from cowpea collected in UCLA plant growth center, Los Angeles, California, USA - CNSS2 | ecosystem: Host-associated > Plants > Roots > Nodule | place: USA... | reverse complement strand
AAAAATTGACGACGCAAAAGAATTTATGAAATTTGTGGAAGAGCGCTCCCAAACTGTTGATAAATCCCTCGTTGGGACATTAATGAGTACATTGACCACCATGAAGTTTGACGGTTCACGTACTATGCATGAGCATGTGATCGAGATGACAAATATCGCAGCAAGGCTTAAGTCTCTAGAAATGGCAGTGGATGAAGGTTTTCTCGTGCAATTCATTTTGAACTCATTACCGTTTGAGTATGGTCCGTTTCATATGAACTACAACACCATGAAAGATAAGTGGAACATCCATGAATTGCACAGTATGCTAGTTCATGAGGAGACCAGACTGAAGAACTTAGGAAAGCACTTTGTTCATTATGTGAAGAATCAAGAAGCTGGAAAGAAAGTTGCAAAGAAACATGGAAAGGGTAAAGGACCATTAAAGATTGACGAGTCCTCAACCAAAATCCAGAAGAAAAATGACAAATGTCATTTCTGCGGGAAGTCTGGACATTTCCAGAAGGACTGCACAAAACGTAGAGCTTGGTTCGAAAAGAAAGGTGAGCATAGTGTTTCTAATGTGATGCAGGGATTTCTTTCAACCCGAACGATAAACCCAAATGAGAAGTTTGTCTTCATAGAAAATAAAGAGAAAGTTCCAATGGAAGTCGTCAGGACTTATCGTCTAATCCTTGACATTGGATATCACTTAGACCTTATGGATACTTTTTATGTATCTAGTATCACTAGAAATTTAATTTCTTTGTCTAAGCTTGATGTTGCTGGATATTCTTTTAAGTTTGGGAATGGTTGTTTCAATTGGTTTAAGCGTACTTATATGATTGGATCTGGTATACTTTATGAGGGTTTATATAAATTGAATTTGGATAATTTATATGCTGAAACTCTTATGACCTTGCATCACAATGTTGGCACTAAACGTAGTTTAGTGGATGAAAGATCTGCTTACTTGTGGCATAAACGTTTGGGACATATTTCCAAAGAAAGAATGCAAAGATTAGTAAAGAATGAAATCCTTTCGAATTTGGATTTTACTGGTCTAAATGTGTGTGTGGATTGTATTAAAGGAAAACAAACAAAACACATAAAGAAAGGAGCCACAAGAAGTACTCAGCTTCTAGAAATCATACACACCGATATATGTGGTCCGTTTGATGTAAATTCCTTCAATAAAGAGAAGTATTTCATCACCTTTATTGATGATTTTTTGCGTTATGGACATGTCTATCTACTGCATGAGAAATCTCAATCAGTTAATGCCTTGAAAGTTTATATAAATGAAGTGGAAAGACAATTAGACAGAAAGGTTAAGATCGTAAGGTCAGATAGAGGTGGTGAGTATTATGGAAGATATGATGAAAGTGGACAACACCCTGGTCCGTTCGCTAAGTTCCTTGAGAAACGTGGTATTTGTGCTTAATACACAATGCCAGGCACACCACAACAAAATGGTGTATCAGAAAGGCGTAATAGAACCTTAATGGATATGGTTAGGAGTATGCTAAGTAATTCATGTTTACCTGTATCACTATGGATGTATGCTTTAAAGACTGCCATGTATTTGTTGAACAGGGTTCCTAGTAAAGTTGTTCAAAAGACTCCTTTTGAGTTGTGGACAAATAGGAAACCCAGTTTGAGACACCTGCATGTTTGGGGCTGTCAGGCAGAAGTAAGAATATATAATCCACAAGAAAAGAAACTGGACGAAAGAACAATCAGTGGATTTTTCATTGGTTATCCAGAAAAATAAAAAAGGTATATGTTTTACTATCCTACCCATAGTACAAGAATCGTTGAAACTAGAAATGCTCGGTTCATTGAGAATGGTGAAACCAGTGGGAGTGAAGCTTCACAAAGTTTGGAGATTAAGGAAGTTAGAGTACAAGTTCCTGTAACTAATATCTCTTCTTCAGGAGTTATTGTTACCTATGTTGTAGAAACTCACAACAATCAAGAAGAACAACAAATTAATGATCTTGAGGTTAAAAATGAGCCGATAGTAGAACAACCACAAGAAGTAGTATTAAGAAGATCTCATAGAGATAAAAAGTCTGTTATTTCAAATGACTATGTGGTTTATCTACAAGAGTTAGAAAATGACTTGAGTATTGATAAGGATCCAGTTTCATTTTCAGAAGCCATTAAAGGTGATAATTCTGATAAATGGATAGATGCCATGAAAGATGAGCTTAAATCAATGGCACGGAATGACGTATGGGACCTTGTGAAATTGCCTGAAGGATGCAAAAGAGTTGGGTGTAAATGGGTCTTTAAGACTAAGCGTGACTCTCAAGGTAATATTGAACGTTACAAGGCCCGACTTGTTGCCAAAGGATTTACTCAGAAAGATGGTATTGATTATAAGGAAACATTTTCGCCTGTTTCTAAGAAAGATTCTTTTAGAATTATCATGGCATTAGTAGCTCATTATGATCTTAAGTTGCATCAAATGGATGTTAAAACTGCCTTTCTGAATGGAGATTTAGAAGATGATGTTTATATGGACCAACCGGTGGGGTTCACTAAAGAAGGAAAGGAACACATGGTGTGTAAACTTAAGAGATCAATATACGGACTTAAGCAAGCTTCTCGACAATGGTATCTTAAGTTCAATGATACTATTGTGTCCTTTGGATTTAAGGAAAACACTGTTGATCGATGTATATATCTGAAGGTCAGTGGGAGCAAGTTTATATTTCTGATTCTGTATGTCGATGATATCTTGCTTGCGACTAATGATCTTGGTCTATTAAGTGAGACTAAGAGGTTTCTCTCTAACAACTTTGAAATGAAAGATATGAGTGAGGCATACTATATGATAGGAATAGAAATATTTCGTGATAGATCATAAGGATTGTTAGGTTTGTCTCAGAACACATATATTAATAAGGTTTTAGAGAGATTTAGAATGGATAAATGTTCAGCATCTCCCGTTCCAATACAGAAATGAGACATCATGCAATGTCCAAAGAATGACTTGGAATGGAAACAGATGGAAGATATCCCTTATGCATCTGTTGTTGGGAGTTTAATGTATGCTCAAACATGTACGAGGCCAGATATTAGTTTTGCAGTTGGTATGCTTGGTAGATACCAGAGTAATCCAGAACCGGAGCATTGGAAAGCTGCAAAGAAAGTTTTAAGATACCTACAAGGAACAAAGAATCACATGCTTACTTATAGAAAATCTGATCATCTTAAGGTGATAGGTTATACAGATTCAGACTTTGCCGGTTGTATAGATACAAGAAAATCTACTTTTGGTTAATGTGTATCTTCTACCCGGAGGAGCGATTTCATGGAAAAATGCGAAATAGTCTATCATTGTTGCATCCACCATGGAAGCTGAATTTGTGGCATGCTTTGAGGCCACAGTTCAGGCTAATTGGTTGTGGAACTTTATTTCAGGATTTGGAGTTGTCAACAGTATTTCCAAGCCGCTGAAAATTTATTGTGATAATTCCGCAGCAGTCTTCTTTTCTAAGAACGACAGGTATTCCAAAGGTGCTAAGTATATGGAGTTGAAATACTTTATCGTTAAAGAAGAAGCTCAGAAACATAGAGTGTCAATAGAACATATTAGCACAAATCTTATGATTGCTGACCCTTTGACAAAAGGGTTACCGCCCAAATTGTATGCTGGCCATATAAAGAATATGGGCATGTCTACTAGTGAATGTTAAATGTTGAATGTTAATGTTATTAATTTATGTGACACTCTAAGCTCTTTAATGTATAAGTTTCTGAAAGTTGTGTTTTCTTCTTTATATTTATGATAAAGAAAAAAAATTATGTTATGATATGTGAACTCATTATGGACTTCTCATCCTAAAGTCATAATAAAGAGAAAGGGATAATATAGTAGTACATGGAAGGGATCATGTCGAGTGAATGATGTGTGACCGTCATGACTCTTATTATTTTATATCTTTGATTGTGAATAATGATTGAACCAATTCATGTAAGGTCCTTTAATGCACATTATGTTTATGTATTAAATTACATAATGTTATGACATCATATGAGTCAATTGGGAGAATGTAAGAATTAATTGACGAATTAATTCTATTATGTGACTCATTTGAAATATTATGATGGACTCTATTGTAATTTAATGGTATATAAAGACATATTGGTTATTATGGGAAGTCGTAATAAAATAAATTAAAGCCCACCCCAACTTGATGGACGTAGAGTTATAAAAGGGTATTAGGGTTTTGTCTCTGGTCATAAGGTTCTCTCATAATAAGCCATCAAGAAAGAGAGTGTGAGAGGAGTAACAAAGGCAAAGAGATAGATTGGGAAAAGGAGGTTGAAGAACAGAGATTGAAGAACCCATTATTATTGGATCTCTCATGTTAGTATCCTATTACGATTTATATTATGTTTATGTACATGAATGTGCGTTTATGTGCGTAAACGTGTGATTATGTGCATGAAGATGTGAGAATCATGAATCTTAAGATCCTATAGTAGTTTTGTATAATGAAGTAGTATTGCATGAAAACTACAAAATTAATTTACAATTAATTATTTATAGAATTTTTCGATATGTAAAAGAGGATATATTAACAAATTATGTCGATTTCGTGTTAAATAATAATTGAAGTATTCATATATCTTGAATAACAATATTTATCTATCAATATTTAAAATAATAATAATAATAATAATAATAATAATAATAATAATAATAATAATAATAACGAATTTGTTATTATTTTTAGACCTATAAATCAGGTCGATTATGTTAAACAAATATTGCATCATGCTCCTATTACAAGAGGTTTTGGGTAGGAATGTCAACGGAGCGGGTAAGTTACGAGTAGTAGCTCCTCCGTACCCTATCCGTCTATTTTTTTTCATATTTACGGGTACCTGCGGGTATTTACAAAATTATTTAAAAAATAAATATTTAATCATAAATTTAAATAAAATAAAATAAAACAAAATACATCATTGTCATAAATTTTAAATAAAGTTCCAATAAACTCCAGTTCATACAAGCCAAATAATTATAAAAGTAAATATAAAATGACGTTCAACACAATAGAAATTCTTTAATTAGTGCTTAGATCAACAAGCTCACTTCCTCTGATTGATTCCTGAAAAATAAACAAATAATAAACCTCAATTGCCACGTGTCAAGTATTATTATTTTGTTAACTTCATCATTTGACAATAAGCATACCATAAACGTTATTGTTTATATAGTGTTTGATGTATATGTCCAATTTCAAAGAACGAAAAGAGAAGAATGTCAAGAGGTATACCTAGAAGAAGACAACGTATCAATACTTCAAGCTGGAAGAATGAAGAAAGAAGACAAGATGTGCAGCTTAGAAAAAATTAGGTCAGAATGTTTTTTACTTATATATATATATATATATATATATATATATATATATATATATATATATATATATATATATATATATATATATATATATATATATAGCTATCAAAATGGGTAGGAACCCGCGAGCCAACCTGGCTCACCACGGGTTCGGGCCGGGTTGGAATGAAAGTTTTTTACAAAATTCAATATGTATTGATTTTTGACCCGGCTGACTCGGTTGAACCCGTGGTGAGCCGGGTTGGCTCACCAACCCGCAAATAAATTGTTACACAAGTATTTGTTTAGCCTTTGTATTTGGGTCATGTTAGGTTATTTGTTTTAGCCAACACATAGATAATTTGTATTTTTGTGATTTTGGTTAGTATTTTGATTGTATTAAAGTTTATTTAGATTTTAACTAGAATTATAATTTAGTTTTGACTGAAACAAAATTAAAAAATTGTATATTTTTTAATTAAGTGATCCCTTGTGAGGCAACCCGTTTAACCTACCAACCCGTGGTGGACCAGGTCGAGTTCGAATTTTTTTGGCTCGCTAATAAGTAAGTCGGGTTCGGTTGTCTCACTAAGTGATTGATAATGTTAATTTTTACCATTATCCAAGTTATATTTTATTAGCAAAATCATCTCCTCCAAAGCTTTTAACCTATTTAATCCTCAATTTTACCTTACTTTTGTAAATAAATACATTTTGGGTTACATTGATCTAAATATACCACTAATCCTCATTTTGTGTCTATTTATAGATTGGAAGCTTTATTCCAAAAATCCAAACAAATGAGTGACCTGAAATAATAAGGAGAAGATAAAAAATGTCATAAAAAGGAAGCAACAAGAAGCGCTTGGCGACACAATGCCAACTCCAGGCGACACCATGCTTCTAGTGGCTCACCGCCTGGCGACACCTGGACACTGCCAGGCGACACAAACAAGTTTTCAACACTGTTTTAGAGGTTGCACCTGGCGATGGGAGGCTTCAGCCAGGCACCACTTTCACTGATGTGGCAAATTGGCCATTTTTCTTCTGTTTTCGCAAGGGGAAACTCATCTTGGACGTTTTGGAGCTCGAGCAACACGTTTTGGAGCGCTTGGAGGTCTGCTAGGGCTAGTGAGAACTATCCCTTTTTCCTCTTTGTATCTCTTCCCTCTTTCACTTTCATTTTGTAAGTTTGGGTTCTCCATGACAATGGAGAGCTAAACCCATTTTGTTGGGGTTAGATGTAGCTACTAAATTCTCTTGTATTTGTGGATGATTTGAATTTATATATGCTTCTTCCATTAATTTCTAGTATCCTTGTTTATTTACTTAAAGCTTGCTTTGTTTTAACCATTCATTGCATGATATTTGGGTCATTAGGTATTGGAAAATATCTCTTGAAACCTAGAATTTGAACAAGATACCTAATAGAACTTGTATCTAGGAATGGAACTTGACCTATTATTTGTCTTAAACCCTAGCTTGTAAAGCGAGTTTGCTTATTTAGGGATTCAAGGAATTGACTCGTAATAAGGAAACCTAGGCTCATTCAACTAAGAGATTAGGGTTGAGTGGACTTATGGGTTGACATTAGTAATTTAATGGAGAAGAGTTTTATTGTTTTATATACATGAGAGTGAAGTCGGTGAAGTCTAACCCCAATAATATCAATCCATTGCATCTCTAGTCTTTTCCATCTTCTATAGTTTTCAGATATCCAAGTTCACATTTTACTTGTTTATGCAATATTTACTTTCTTGCACACAAAACCCCAAATTATGAATTTATTCTTTAGTTTAAATTAGTTATTAATTACACGATTATTTAGTATACACGGGTCTCTTGGAAAACGATATCTCAGTTTTACCGGTTACTACTTGCACGACCTGGCACACTTGCTGGAGTCTTAACAATGATCAACCTGTGGTGGGTCGAGCCGGGTCGGGTCGAGTTACCCATTTTGATAGCTATATATATATATATATATATATATATATATATATATATATATATATATGTGTGTGTGTGTGTGTGTGTGTGTGTGTGTGTGTGTATTTTTGTGAATTAAAGTTTAGCGGGTACGGATATCTATGGGTACGGATACTATAATACATGTACCCGCCGTATTAACATGCAAGTATAAAAAATACCAATACTCGCAAGTAGCGGGTATCCATTTTGAATATTTGTTTCCTACCCAATGAAGATTTTATCCACATATATCTGCAGGTACGAATTTTTTTTGACATCCCTAATCATGGACATGTACTAACATATATTTTATATCAACATCAACATCTTAAATATTTAATAAATTTAATGTAAATACTTTAATAATTGTTCTTTCTCCCATATCTGAGCAACAATTTACAATGCTAATGTATGATAGTCGTCCTCGACTTTTACAATGAATAATTTAAATTTAATTACATGAGTTTATCTTTTAGCTCGCGGAGTTAGGATGTCGAAAACATAATAAAAAAGAGGATAAAAAAAATGTCAAATTAGGAAATATGTTGTAAATTTCTTTTTCCAATAAATTTTAGCTGATAAAGGAGAGAATATTAACAAAATCATATCAGAAATGTGTTTCTAACATTTCTTTACTTTATCTATCTATAAAATAAATTATCTTTTAATGCTTAAGAGTGTGTTTTGTGTTGAGAAAAAAAATTGAATTATTTAGTGAATCTAAAATATTATATATAAAGATGACTTGGTTAAATATCAAAAATAATTCTTAACTAATGAAATATTATAAAAATAATAAATTATAATGATATTTTTTGAGTAGTTTTAAAATTATATTTACACATATTTTTATTATGGTGATGACTTCCTTTATAAAGAGTAATACTTTTAGAATTGCATATGTAATGTAAAAAAAAACAAAAAAAAAAAAGATATTGTAGAGATTTAAAAAAGACAAATGTCTGAGTAATTAATTAAAAAAAAGTCATTAGTATAATTTATTTATAAAAAAAAAAAACCACCTCTTTCATGAACTTTGGTTCTTTCCCTGTTACAAGAATATAATTACAACATGTTTCTATTACATTGGCTATTTATTACAAAGGTGAGTGTAAAATAATATGTTGTAGACTTTTTTAAAATAAATATAAGGTTTAATTAGTCGGATGGTATCCACTTTCGTTCAGACGTGTCAGTTTGATACCCGCTTTTAAAAATGTGTCAATCTAGTTCCAATTTTAAAGAAGTATCTTAATCAGGTCCATTTCATACAAAAATTATTAAAACCGTTAACTTAATTCATCATTTTTACCACTCAATTTTAATATAAATATTAATAATTAATTTTGTAAGTAATTTTAAATATCAATACCATTAACATATTAATAATCTTTTGCTGAAAATGACCTAATTGATACATCTTTTCAAAAAGTTAGAAGTCAATTGACACATTTTAAAAACAGGTAGCAAACTGACACATTTAAATAAAAGTGGGTATCATCCGAATAATTAAACCTAAATATAAATGCTCTATGTATAATTGATCTTAAAAGTATTCTTCATTCGTTAAAAATAATTAAATTCATTAAAGGATTCTCTCTAGGTCTCTTTCATACTTTACTCTCACTCTCTTTCTCTCTCTTCCCCTACCTTCCTCTCTCTGTTCCTCTTATGTACGTTTTCTTTTGTCCTTGTCCTATTTACTAATAACATATAAGTTTATGCTTCCATTAATTAATAATGAAATACGACCATGTATGCTGTTTTTTTGTTTTAAGATTTGTATTCCCACAATTCATATTAAAGAGTTTGAATTTTTTTTTTTAGTTATTCTACAAAAGCATAATGGTATAGTTTATTATTTAGTTTTTTTAATGTCATTATTTATTTATTTTTTTAAATTTCCAAATATCCAGTTTAAAAATTCTACACTAAAATTTCAATTTTAAAATCACTTAAAATAAAAATTCTATATAAGTAGATAGAAAATTTTCATTATTCTGTCTAAACTGGACATTTGAAAATAAATAAGATAAGGCAGATTATCAAAATTTAATTCATTTTAAATTCCTTAACACTAGAAATTCCCTATAAAAAAAAGTGCCTAAGTTTTCATCCACATTTGAAGACTAATTAATGAGCTGGCGCTGACGTTTTTAGTGTTTTGTTGCGTCGTTAATTGCAGTGCCGAAAATGCAGGTATTTGCTTATGACACTACCTCTTATTCTTCTTTGTTTGATTGTGATATATACTAATATTGCGTGAGTTACGCATATACATGTTATAACCATGCATATATCAGAATATTCTTATATATGTAATGCCATCTATCCTTTCTATTGAACATTCAGCTTTTTAAAGAAAAAAAATTATATATATTTCTGTGGCAGAAAATATATTCTCTAGAACCTACTATCAGTGACTAATTTAAAATTAAAGTTTTTTTTATTACTATATAAATAGAAGGAAATTTAACACCAATCAAACATGTGTCTAAACCACACATAAAAGATTAACATTATTTTTAACTCAAAATTTTAAGACGATGAGTTTATGCGTCTTCATCCTTATATGGTACTCAATTTTTTTATTTTTATTTTTATTTAATGTGAGACTTAGATTCACACTTGAATTCTCAACATGTTTGAATAAGAGAAGAAATACGATATAAATACAACATAAGTTTAACTAATATATAAAATGTTAACCATACTCCGACCTAAAATCGTAAAATAATAAATTTATTTATAGATTATTTTTATAATATTTTATTATTGATGTGATACTTAAACTTATACTTTAAGTTTTCTGGTGATATATAATCAATTAAGATGTATTAACTAAACACAAGCATTCTCTATGGATATGTATAAATTAGATGAGATTGTAGGAATGAATGAAACCGAATAAATAGGTGAAGAATGGAAGGAAGAGAGTGGTGAATGATGAAAAAATAGGTTTGGTTTGAATTGAGTGTTTATGCATAAATAATAAGCAGCATTTATACAAAGTATAAGAAGCCGTAATGGCAGATGAATATGGACCTATTGATGGTGTTTGACAAAATTGACAACCAAACCGATACCCCTAAACTCAATGCTGGATTGTGGAGTTGATGCCTTTTGAAAAGTAACAACAATTTGGTTAAAAAGATTAAAGATTGAAAGTTTTTTTTTTTTTTTCTTGTCGTGAATTTCAAACTAAGTTCATTTATTGCAAACCACAGTTTACTTGTTTTGTTTCTTTTCGAGATTGGGTATTGGTATATGATCTTGTTTCCTTTAATCAATTCTTTTATTATTTACTTCTTTGATCTTTTTATTAAGAAAATGTTTAATCAAATTATTTGATTTAAAAAATACAATAATAATGTGATTTTTAAAGATTTAATTAATAAAGTCCCTCGATTTTTTTTAAATATAAAAAAGTAACAAAAGTTACTTTTCAATTGTTGGAGATTTGGGGTGATGCAACTCATTGTAAGTACACTTACTTCGACTATCCTATAAGAAAATCAAGGTAACGACAACTCACAAGGGGAAATCGTTCCCAAAAATATCATAAACAGCGCAAAAGGGAATAAAAACCTTCTATAGGATTCTCTTAAAAAAATTATATCATATATTATATTAAAAAATGTAGATATCATTTTAATTAAAGAGAAAAAATCACGATTTTCGTATAAATAAGTAATATTAAATGTCAAGAGAGTTAGTAAAACCATTATATTTGGAAGACAAATAAATTTATACAAATTTGCTAGCTTCTGAAATTTGGACGCAGTAATTTGAGGCATTACGCAAAATGTTTGTTTGCATTTGTTATTCTAGGGATGTGACCTTCAGCATGATAAGAACGATGAAGTGACTTGTTGATGTCTTACACTTTTAAATGTGTACTTAGTTTTTCAAATTGTTGTAAATTCTCCGTCGGTTAGAGATAAAACGATTCATAATAAGTGAGTATAAATAAATGATAAATTTTGTTAGGATAGATTCAAATTTATGATTCTGATACCATGTTAAAAAATGAATTTTAAGCTTAATTCAATTCTATCAAATCGACTTTTAAGATGAGTTTTGTACCCACATATATACTCTAAATTGATCTTATCTCTAATGAATGTAAAACTTCCAATATAAATTGTTGAATTTTTCCTTTGTTTTCTTAAGAATTGGTGTTCTCTGGTTGAGGAGCACCTACACAACATCTCACCAATCGATACTTACCACTCCTCATTGCTCATGTGACAATGTAAACACTCAATCAATGTGTGTGTAACTCATATGAGAGCTTGTTACATGAGTGAGAGAGAGAAATCAAGGTGTTAAGCAATGAACTATTGCTCAAGTGTTAGTTAGTAGTGGTTGTAGCTCTGGACTTATTGGAAAAAACTCTAACAAGTGTGTGTTGTTTAAGCATAGGAAGGATGTTCCGGCATAATTTTGACATTTAAGTGAGGAAGGGACAAAAACTAATCTTGGGTCTTTGGGGTATCTCAACTCAATTGGCTTGCTTAAGTGACAATGAAGATTTCCATTTATAGCTAGGGCACTAAACAATGTGTTCTTGTTATTGTTATTGTATGTCTCTGTGTTTATATTTTGGCATGTGTTACAACAAGAGTTATTCACGATTATTATTGAAGAAATCATATCAACTAAAAATTAGATTAAATTATAATATATAAATAGATATATAAACCTCGTTGCAAAAGTTGGTTGTATGAGGTTTAGTTAGTGTTAAATTTTACTTTCTTAAGATGTTAGATTCAAAGTTAACTTTCTAATATGATATCAAAATATATCCTAATAAAGTTTGTTAAATTTATTATATCACCTGCTCTCAAGTTCTTGTTGGACTATTCACAAATATTTAGTCTGATTCTCGAAATGTTCCATACTTGACATGAGAGAGTGTGTTAAGATTTTACCTCAAGATCAAATTATATGGAAAAGAAAATTTTATATTTTTATTTCATTGAAGTCATTTTAGTAAATTACAGGAAATTTATACGTTTAATTTGCAGAACCGATTTAACTAAAGCTCTTTGTTGTCACATTAATTCCATATTGAAGATAAAGAATGAAAGCTGTTAAATCGTGGTGTTGGTGTCTGCGCCAAATATCAATCCTCATTTATTTACCAGGGTTAGAAGTTGCACCTTGAATGATGAGATGTTAAGTTAACTAGTCGCAATTAATTGCTACTCTTCATTTGAACCTAAGTACGATAATGAAAACTTTGTTCACATTTGGTTGATACTATACTTAAAGTTGTTCTAATCTTAATCTCGCGTCCTACCAACTTTTTCTAATTAGGCTAACTAATCTAGAACCCTAGCCTTTTGTTCAGAGATGGTCTTAGTTTCTTGATTCAAGAGGTTTGGACAATGTCATGATCCCACGTTTTATAGAATAGTTAGATTGTATGTTAAAATATTGTTCATATATATATATATATGAACAATATTTTTAATTCCTTAATTAATTTTTATTGACTTTACATTATTAATGTAATAATTTTCTGTTTAGTTGCACTTTTTCTTTCCATTTTTATGAACCACAACGACTCTATTTTCATATTCTCTCTTTTCATTTTATTTCTCTTATGGTAGAAACTTGTAAACAGAAATTGTATAAATCCAACTTCTCTTCTTATTTTTATAAAGTTTAAATTGCTTTATATTTTATATTTCTATGATTTTTTTCTTTTTCAGAAGATAACTATTGGAAAAGAAAATAAAAACATTCATAGTTTTATAGAAGTTATTTCCAATTTGTGAATATTAAATTTTTTAAAAAATAGATTTTAAGTCTGAATTAACTCCACAAAACTTATTTGTAAGATGAGATTTGAACGAGTGGTCCGATAGCGAGTAAAATAATAGACCCAACAAATATCAAATTTCACTGTGATAAATTTTAACAGATAACTTTGATACCATATTAAAAAATGAACTTTAAACCTAACTCTCAATCTCACAAGATTCGCATTCGCTTGTAAAGTGAGATTTGCATCCATTTATATATTGTAAATTGGTCTTATTTCTAATCTATGTGAAATTTTCAATGTAATTATTTCATTAAAATTTTTAAAAATGTTGTATATTTTGATTTTTACCTGTATAAAGTTTTATTTTTTTTTTATCTTGATTATAGATACTTTTTAAAGGTTCATCTAAACAATAGTAAATAGTAAACAATAAAATAGAAATGAATTCTCAAACCAAACCGAATTTTCTTTTTTATTTTCTAATTGTGAACTTTCAAAGTAACCCTCAACCAATTCATCACAATTAATTCCATTTCTACGTACAAAATTAAAGAAAGTATGTAGGCAGTAGTATCGTTTAGATTCTTATTTATGTATGATTTGTTTTTCTCATAAAAGAAATTCACTATAAAAACTGCAAAAAAACACTATAAAAAATTGAAATAAATAGGGGCACTATGTGATTTTTTATTTCTTTTTTTATCTACTTGTACGTGTTCTTTCGGGTCACTGATGAAATAATAGTTATTGTGAGTAGAAGAAAAACCAAATACACTTTCCCACCCTCAGTGGCCAAACTCACAACTAGTAAATTAGAGTTTTGTCTTTGTCTTGTTTCGTGCGTTCTTCTTCTTGTTCCATCTTTTACTATTTTCTTCACATATAAAATAAAGTTCAAACCTACAATCTCAAATAAGTATATTTGATAATAGTAATATTGTAAAAATGAAAATTAAAAAATAAATTTTCATTAATTATCACAGCAGCAATGTTTAGAAAGTTTTGTGAAGTGTGTGGATGTAGAAGTTTTGAAGTTAACGGTTTCTTGCGGGAGAGAGATGGAAGAGAAGAGACAGTTGGTTGATGTTGATATCCAACTCTTGGAAAATGTTTGGTGTAAAGTCTATAAATATTTATTTATATTATGATGCAAATAAATAGACGAATTAAGTTAAACATAAAGTATTATTTGTTGTCGGATTTCAGGGTTTTGACTTTGATATCTACAAAAGAGACAGAAATAAAGAGCCAATTTAGTTAGCTTGCATGCATTAAAGAACTCAAGCATTTACTTTATTCATCACTCGGCTTTTCAAATCAAGCTTCAAAACTTAGCCAAGCTGTTAAGCCACTCTACTTAATATTAATTTACACTATCTTATTACAAACCCTTTACGCAATAAAAAGGTTAATTTGTGTTTAAAAGATGATTATGATTCTCGTAGGAAAGAAAAGGACAAAACCACAGCATTGAGTTTGTATGTCCGTATACTAAAGAGATATAGCATCAATCAATTTTTTTATTTTCTATTAAACTTTAAATAATTTTAAATGAGTTTAATAAACTCATACGTAATGTAAATTTATAATATATGTTTAATTTAAATATTTTGAATCGAGTTTTCTTTTAAAATAAAAAATATTTGTCATGGAATGACTCAATAATTTGGAAAGCCTATAACAAATTTAAGAATAAAATATTTTATTTCAAAATATATTTTGAGATTTTTTTTATGTAAAATTATCCATTACATTGTTATATTAATCTTATTTATCATTTATGTTTTAATAAATAATAAGACTAATTTGTTTAATCTTTGTCGAGATATTATTGATCTTAAATAAGTATTTATCATTTTAACTTTGAGGAACTCTTTTGATTTATAACAACCGATATCAAAATTATTAACATTATTTTATAAACTATATAAGATTTTTGAAATATATATATATATATATATATATATATATATATATATTCTTTTATATAATTAAGAATATAAATTAATTTATTATTTTTCAAACCTATAATTTTTTTTAACATATTTAATTATGAAAACAAATAAAATTCATCAAGATCTAATAAATTATCATGTTTTAAAGATTTTTCGATGTTTAAACAATTTTCTTTCAAAATTGTACAATATAGTGACTTTAATGTTTTAACACTAAATCAAAAATAAATAAAAAAATATAAATATATTTTAAATTTGTTTTATTTACAATATACAAAAAGTAATCAAATTTAAATAATTCTTAAAGAAATTTTACAATTTTATCATCAAATTGTTTCACGAAACTTAGAGTCTATATTCATTTCAAAATCAAATTCCTTGGAAGGAAATCAATGTAATTTCACAATATATGCTAACAAACTATCGAAAATCATACTCGAAAAGTACTGAAAACAAAATCAGGCAAAAGAAACATATTTTTAATCCCAATACAAATTCAACAAATAGAAAAAAAAACAATAATACAAATAGAAAAAAGAAACATATTAATAAGATATATTAATAAGATATGAGGATAAAAAGATTGATATATACATACATCATGAAATTCAAGGAATGAAATCTATCAAAATTCTCAAAAAAAAAAACAAGAACACATACAGAGTGAAATCAATATACAAGAAGTTACATAGAAATGAAAGAAAAAAATAAAAATTATAATTGATTATAATAAGAGAAAAAAGATAATTAATCATCAATTTTTTTTCTTAAGCAAAATTATAATTTATTAAAAAAGGTTTAACTTATTAAATTTTATTTTTAATACCAATAAAAATTAATGGATTGAAAATAATTTAATTAAATTTTATTCTCAAACATAAAATTATAATTAATTTAATAGAGATATATCAGTAATAAAAAATTTAAAATTTTTTTTTCTTAAACATAATTCTACAATTAATTTAATAAAAGTATATAATTTTATAATTAATTTAATAAAAGAAATATTAGTAAAAAAATAAATTTTGAGATTTGTTTTAAAGGTCTAAAACAAATATTTGGAGCATTGATTCGGCCCTGCACGTACGTCGTATTTCTCCCAAAAACCAAAACGCACATAAAAGAAAAACAATATTGTACTATCAATATTAACCATATACATTGTTATTCGAAACTGTTTTATATTTCAAACGTTAAGATGTGTTGTTAAGTTATTAACATTAATTTTGTGGCAAGGTACATGAATAAGATGAATAATTATGAACTATAAATAGTTAAATGGATCAAGTCTATTATTCTATTCTATTACCTATAAGAAATTTGAAATTTGAAATATTTTTTATTTTTGTCTTTATAAAAAAAATGAAATACGTATATCTCCAAATCAGCATATTAAGTTTCTTTTTGTTCATGGAAGAATAAACTCCATAAATTCAACTATTTATTGTTTATAATCCATTGCATGTTGTATTCAATTTCGGAATATGCTTGTCATTTGTTTAACTAGAATTTAATCTTTTTCTTATTTTCTATCATTCTATCCACCAAGTTGTTAAACCATTTATCCAAAAATTTGCTCCTCGAGACACTTTCTTATATGCTTTACCAAATTTACTTTTTTTTTTCACCTCTTTAATTAATTTTCTCTAATTCACCATATTTTTATGATATTAAGCTAGTCCATATGAATTTATTTATCCCAAGAATGGATTTAGTTTCTTTAGATTCATGTTTGCCATTTATATTTGAGAGAAGACAGTTTTCAGTATCACTTTGCTTTGCAATAACAATCAACAAAAGTCAAGGTCAATCTCTTTCTAGAGTTGGACTTTATCTTTCACTTCTAGTTTTCACACATGGACAACTATATGTTACTATCTCTAGAGTAAAATAAAGAAATGACTCAAAATACTTATTCTAGATGAAGATGGAAATATCACAAACACAACTAAAAATGTTGTGTACAAGAAAATTTTTGAAACTCTTTAACAAAGACGAAACTATAGGTATGTCATTATTTATTTTACACTCTTCTCCTAATTTATTCAATTGTTCAATGCTAATGGTGTTCATTAACTGAAGTTATAATAAATGCATATTACTTTGTAGTAATGGTGCTCATTTCCTTCTTGAAATTAAAGAGTGACAATGATGAGCTTCTTGAAATGCAGGTTATAGTACGCAACATTGATTATACATAGCTTAAATACTTATTAAAATATATTTGAAATGTTTTATTATAAGTTATACTAATGGTTCTCATGGTGTTATTGAAATTACACAATGCCAATGATGAACTGGTATTCTTTAAAAATGTTGTTATGCAACATTTATCTTATCTTTTAAGCAGTTTTTGTTTTACAATATACACACAATGATGGTCAATGTAGCAACATATCATGTTTGATATATGTATACAGTGTTATTTGAATTTCAATACACCTAAAGAGTGAACCTCAATATCCATAATAATATAGGTTTTATATTTTTTGGCAGATTCATGAAGAAGATTCTATGGAGGAAACTATTAATTGAGTTGGTTTTGAGTAAGTAATTATTTTTCTTAAACGAAATTTGTTATGTAAATAAGTTGTTTTATTTATTGTCACAAGTTATTGAAAATTATTTGCATATGTCGATAATGAAGCCAAAAAATAAATGGAATATGTGGAACAAGTCATGGTAAGTGTGTTTGTTCTTCACAAATACATATGCAATTTGATTATAATTTTCAAACGTCAATTCAATACAAATGCAGTTATTGAAAATCACATACAAAGTTGTGGAAGTTCTATCAATAAAATTATTTAACTTTCTGACATTAACAACCATTGCAACTTCTCACTGAGTGGAATTTTTATGCCATCAAATTTGTCCAACGATTGTATATTTATATACATATTGTTATCTTCTAAAGTTAACTTTATTTCAATTACTAACAATTTGAATACTCAATAAATAACATTTTGAATGTTAGTCAAGTTTAACAAAAATATTATTTGTTGTTTGATAATGATTATACAATTAAAAAAAAGGTATATGAAAAAACATGTGCTTTGTTACAAAGACTAGTTTATTTTCATTTTGAAACTACCATCTCCACTCTCCCAAAAGTACTTCATTGAAAACAATTATGTCCTTAACTCCTAAACTTCCATTATTTTTTTTCCATCTAACCATGTGAATCTTTCCTTTCAACTTCATAAAAACCTACTTTGTATGGCAATAAACTTCCTAGCCACTTTCCATAGAATAAAGGAACAACTAATACTAAATCAATTAGGCATATATCCTTTGTGCGAAAGACAACAATTTATGATTCCAAGGGGATAATTTTTTTTATAACATTTTGAACCATAAGCCACTCCATGCCCTTTCTTTTTGGGTTACCCCCACACACATTCATAAATACGTGAACCACAATTTTAATTTTTTTGCAATTAGACATCCTAGCATACTCTTTTATGTTTGTTAGGTTGCAAACCAACGGTTGAAACTACTATTGATAAAATAAAAATAAAAATTTAAGGTTAGATATTAATTCAAAGCTTCTCGTAACACTCATGATTACCTCTACAGTCTCTTTCTTGGTCTCTCCTAAGATTAATGTAATGTCAATGTGCTATAAAATGCTTCTTCCAAGACTTAATTTGTGGTGGGATAAATACTTCTTCCAATGTACTATAAAATGTTTCTTCTAGGATCTCGCCACGTGTCTTCCAAATACAAAGTTCAAACTTGGTAAGAACAAATGTTATTCTTATGATTCCAAAGGTTCCAAATTATGGTCACCCATATACTACTTTTTTTAATAGTTGCAAATTTTCCATTGAATAATCATGAACAACTTTTAAAGTATTATTTTGAATCGTGATAATTTAACTTCTTCAAACATTAATCTAATTTTATGCATGACAATATTTCATGAAAGATAGTTATGTTTCGTAAAGCAGGTACTTAAATTATTTATGCATACAAAATATGTTGATTTTCGAAATTCTAATTCTTTATCCATATTAGCATGCTCGTGATAGGATCATTGCTTCAGAAAGAGTGGCCCCAACTTTCTGATGCGTGTCCTACTTAACTGTTTAGAAAAAAAAAAAAAACATTTAAATCTCACAGTCCTATGATTTCCAAACCTGTCGAAGATCAAATCAATACTATAAAAAACTAATATTTCCTCTCAATTTTTGTTTTTAATTTTTTTTAAAATAGTTATAAATTTTGTAATGAAAAAAAATTACAAAAAATTACTATCAATTTTTTCTAAAATATTTTGTATAAAATAATTTTCAAAAAATATTTATAAATTTTATAATTCTATAGAAAATAATTATTAAAAAAAAATTACCTGTAAATTAAAATTTAAAAAATAAAAAAGGCTTTTTTTACAAAATATTTTAACAAATTAAAAAAATAATTATGTAATATAAAAATTTCTAAAAATGAATCTTATTTTATTTATCCAAAAATTATTAATTTTACACATTCTAATATGCTAATTAATGTTTTTTTACTGAGAAAAGTCAACATCCAGAATTCCAACAAAAGTGAAAAACATGGAGGACAACCATTAAGTTATTTCATGGGTTAATATGTATTTAATCCTTCACTTTTAATAAAAAATAAAATTAGTAAATTTTTTTATTATATTTAGTCTTCTAGATTTTTAAATGCATGAATTTAGTCATTTTAACCAAATTTTTTTAAATTTATTTAATATTTTTATTATATTTCATGATAGCATTTAAGTTATTTATATCATTTGATACATTTTTACTTTAACATTAGTTGAAAAATGTATTTATAATGTCAAATAAAATTAACAAAATACGGTTTGAAGTACTAAATCTATATATCTTTAAATATGAGAAGTTAAATTGGTCAAAATTTTAAAAAGATATTAATTCTAATTTTTATTTAAAATTAAGAGACAAAATATATTTAACCCTTATTTTATTAATTCATAAAAAAAATTGTTCAAACTATTCACAGCACGTTCAATCAAATTAAAACACAAACACTGATAATGAATTTCGGTTCAGACAAGAACCCTTCTAGCCCCACCACAATCATATCAACGAGATAGATAATTATCACTCCCTTGTAGCATTAAAAAAAAAACCTTGAGTTTTACTTTCGATTACAATTTAAGTTTTACATAAATTTAACGCCATTTATACATTTCACAAAAACCTTGAGGAACAAATGTAATTGTTCGCGTTTTAATACCTTTTTCCATAATTGTGCTCACAATATACGATGAATATGGAAACATGTACGGGTTCTATTCACTTGGTTTTTTTATTCCAAGCTTGCACTCTTAAATTTTACTTTTATAATAACTTAATACTTTTTCACCGTATAAAGAGTTACAATTCACAAACACGACATGCATTTATAATCTTTTAACAACATTTATCAGACTTTACTGTTTTTTGGTAACTTATTTAATTTCATTTAACTAATATACGCATAGTACACTTATTTTTCTTTATGAAATCCACAAGGGGATTCAATTTTACATATTCATCTTTATTTTTGACCACTTTTTTACCCATAATAATGGTACAATATTATACCACCATTCCATGGTGTCATAAATTTATTGATGTGATCTTATGATGCTGGTTGTTCTCTGCTATAAATCCTTGGACCAGGTCACTTACCAAATGTAACATACCTGTCGTCCATACAATTGAAGAATATAATGGCTGAGGGGCACACAAAAGTAATGTAATATTCATCTTAGCACGCCAATAATGGCTAAATTGGTCAAGCAACTGCTATGAATAAATGTTGTTTTTTTTTCTTTTTTCTGTATGTCAGATTCATAATACCATTAATTTACTTTCTGTAGAAGGATTCATAGTATCATTTGAATGCTGTTCAATTATCCTCCCTTTCTACTCAATCAGCAAAGCCAAAAACTATTACTTTTTCCGGTAACATTAGAGAATCTAAAAAGGAAAAAAAAAATTATTAGATGATGATGAAATATATAGTCTATATTAGTGTTTTAGAGAGAAAGAGAGTCACGGAATGAAATCATTTCAATTCAACGGAAAAATACAGGAACCGAGTTATACATACAGAACTAAGTAACAAAAGCAGAGGATAACAACATCTGAGAGTGAGTAACATCTTTAAACCGAAAATGACAATAGTTTACAAAATTATATCTAATACCATATTTTTTACAAGGATTAGAGCAAGTGCTTCATTATATATAAATATATATACTTCGCTCATTTAAAAAAAATCTCTATTACCTTCTTAAATGAGTTGTGGATGTCAATTAAATCTAACTTTGATACATTTTCATGAAATGGTATTGGATATAAAGACTTGATAAACACAAGCGAATTGATGTTTGGAAAGAACATGACAAAGGATTGAGACCTTCAAGAATTTTTGCTTATAAGATGGCAGTTCACCTTTTAAAGGACTTTTAGCCACTTGTATAACATATTGTCTGTCATAAAATATATAAAAGAAGGAAGAGGAATGGCAAGACATAAGTCATCAACAACATATTTTAGTCACTGCAATTCACAAGCACACAAGCTAGAGTCTTGTATTGAGAAACAATGTTTTATTTCTTAGATTTTCATGAAATCAAGCAATTATCGTAAAAAATACAATATCCTGAAATTGATTTTAGTTATAAGTACAATAGTTTGTCAATTAATCTTCTAAAAATAGTAGGATCACTAACTATTAGAAATCCAAGTGTGAGTCTAAGTCTCACATTGAATAAAAATAAGAAACTTGAACACCATATAAGGATCAAGGCCCATAAACCCATCGTCAAAAAGACATTTCCATAAACTTGAGCACCATATATGGAATTCTCTTTTTAAGAGTGGTGGCAATACTTTATGTGTGGGTTGAACTCATGTTCATTGGTGTTAAATTTTCTCGGTGATCCTCTCTCAAAAGATCCAACACCCAACAGTGGTATCAGAGTCTAGGTTGTTTTAATGGAAAACAACAAGTGCACAAGTGCACCGATCGCACGTAGAAAGTAATAAAATATCAATTCCATATTCATGTCAAAAGGAGAAAACTCAAAAAAGAGTGAGAGATTCCCAACACCCCTAAAGTGATTTCTATTTGTATTTTTTTAATGGAAAATAATAAGTGCACCGGTTGCACGTAGAAAGTAATAAATATTAATTCCATATTCATGTCAAAAGGAGAAAACTCAAGAAAGAGTGAGAGATTCCCAACACCCTTAAAGTGATTTATATTTGTGCAAGTGAGGAATCCCTCACACATCAACGATGCTATTAGTTAAAATGTGAAACAACAACTTTTGTGAAGCCACTTACCACCGCTTGACACCAATAGCCAAGGCTTAGCCATCGCCCAATTATCTGATGCTCTGTAGCTAAATTTGCTCTTTGACTCTATAGTGCTTGCCACAATTCATGTATGTCCGGCCCAAGTATTTGCCTCAAAATCATTTTTTTTTTGTCCAATCATAATCCCTTGAGTTCTTGTGTGTTTTCCTCCACAACAAATGTTTCATATTAACTTATTTAACAAACTCAAAATAAATATTGGACATAAAACAAGCATAAAATAACTAAAATATAGTGCAAAAACATATCAAACTTGATGATTAAACAAGATAAAAGCTAGACAAGATTTATTTTATTCACTAAAACCAATACACCAAAACACATAAAAATCAACGTTATTAGAAATAAAAATTGATTAAGGAAAATGATAGTTTGACATTCCATTGTCAACTTGTCTTAGTCCATACAAGGATTTTTATAATTTATTAACCTATTTAGAAGAGGGGAGATTAAAACCAGGTGATGGGCTCATGTAAACTTCTTCTATGAGGTTACCATGCAAAAACACGTCATCTACATCAAGTGAATGTAAAAACCAATTAGAGAAACAACGGTAGAGAGAAGAAATCGCATAATAGTTAATTTAACTATAGGAGAAAAGGTTTCAAAAAAATTACCCCCTCTATGTGAAACTACCTATTCTTTATGTCTCTCTATGAAGTTGTCTGCCTTATATTTGGTTTGATAAACTTATTTACATCCCACAATTTTCTTTCATAAAAGAAATCTAACTAATATAAAGTATTATTCCTCTCAAGAGTTTGTAACTTAGTCATTATGATTATCTCAATAATCTAAATTATGTTTTAGGCCACCCGTATTATTTTTGTATTGCATGTCTATTTAAATTAAAGTGAATTGAGGTTATAGGTCATGGTGAACTTGGATCAACTAATAGGAGAATAAGAGTTAATCAATCACTTAGAAAGAGGGTATGGCAAATGAATTTTTATAAAATATGAAAAATTATAGTATTGGAATAAATAAAACTAATAAAACTTCAAGTTATAAACTCATCCTCACTTATCTTATTATAAAGACTCTTAATGCTATATTTATATTTATATCTATATTTTTCTTTTCTTTTTTATGCACTTGATAATGTTCAAAAATTAATTTTTGAATTATTTTTTCCATGATGTTTAGATTGTAAATTTATTAGTGTCAACACGATATTAGCTAACTTTTTCTAAAATTTAATGACTTTTAAAATAAGTTAAAATAAGTAAAATTATTTTTAAATAATTTAGCTGTGGATAGAGTTAACTCAATTTAGTTAATGTTATTTATTTTTAACTTTTAAATAAATAAATATTTATACCAGTGTTAGAATAGGTTGGTTTAGCTGATATTAATAAACTCTGCTTAATATTGAACACTATCATAGACTCACAGTCAACTTAGTTAGGTTATACTAATTATTTGTAACTTATTTTAATAAGTAAAAAGATGGGAAAAGTGCCCACCCGTATCGAAATTTATAAAGGGTTTTGTTAACTAGTGTCCTAAGATCATTGGTTAAGGTAATTAACATGCATTGAATCTTATAAAAAATAGATAGGTAACTATAACACTAAATTAAATTTGACCTATTCACCATTAATGCATTTTGTTTTATTTAAAAGACAAAATTGTCCATAAATATTATAAATGTGTGTTTCATATTTTATTTAATGTTCACCAATAAAAGTTAAAAAAAATTAAATAATAAAATAATTATATATTAATGTTGTTAAAAATTAAATATAATTAAATATAAGGAAGTTTAAATTAACATAACAACTAGCAAAAAAAAGTGTTAAACATCTAAAAAATTTATAAAAAACAATTAAAGTATGAATTTGAGACTTCGCCGAATTTCCTTCCTTTGACTTATTGATAATCTTTTCCAACAAAAAAAAATAATTTGAAGGAGTAGTGGAGAGACAAATTTTCCACAAAAAAGTGTAATAATTTCATCACTGAATATTTTGTTTTTTTTTTTGCAAAACTTAAAGACACCTTTCAAAGGTTTACAGTCTTCATATTTGAAACTTTCACTCTGAGATATGGTTGAAATGCCACCAGAGATATTTTTTTTCTTTTTGAATAAGACTTAAAAATTTCAAAATCATTCTTTTGTATCAATATGTTATTGTCTAAAAATTTAAAAGGATATAAAATTTGTTATATGCATTTATACTATCTTAATTAATATATTTAATTATTTCAATTTTCAATATAAAAATGAAGAAAACCAAAGCAAATTAATTTTCCTTAACTATTCTCCTTTTATTTAATGCTCACATATAAAATTTAAAAAACAATTAAATTATAAAATAACTATATTTTAATGTTGCTAAAAATTAAATATAATTCAACATAAGAAAGTTTAAATTAATATAATCTAATTCATGCTCAAATATTCCTAAACAATCATTGCCTGAAAATTTGTCTTCTGTCTTCTGTAGTAATTTATTCAAATCAAATTTTCTTTCATTGTTGCTCTTACTACTATCTCCATCCAATGAGAAATTTATCATCTACAAAACATATTCAAAACAAAAAAAGAAAATTAATTTGAAGGAGTGGTAGAAAGCGAATTTTTTTCACAAAAAAAGTGTAATAATTTCATCCCGGAGAATTTTTTTCTTTTGTAAAACTTAAATACTTACCTTTCAAACCTTTGAAGTCTTCACATTTGAAGTTTTCACCGAGATACTTTTGAAGTGTCAAAAAGTTTTCTTATTTTTTAGTAGAGACCTTAAAAATTCAAATCTATGTTTTTATCAAAAAGTTATTGTCTAAAAAATTAAAAGAATATTTTTGTCTTTATAAAATTTATTATATGCATTTATATTATTTTATTTAATGTACTTAATTATTACATCTTTTAATGCAAAATTAATAAAACCAATGTGCATTAATTAGTCTTTAACCAGTGCTTGGTTAGCATTCTCCTATTTTAATTAATGGAGTTAATTATTCCATTTTTTTAATGTAAAAATGATGAAACCAATGCACATTGATTATTCTACTGCACTACTTAACATTCTCCTAAAAATTTGTATTAGTGTCAATTTATTTTTATTTCTTATATTTATTTAACTTAGTTGACACTTGTCTTATTTATTTTTATTATTTATATTTATTTAAATTAGAGTCAATTTAGTGAAGACTAATTTTATTTATCTTATTATTCATTTAAGTTGGCATTAATAAGATTAACATTAATATAATATGTCTTTAATATTAGCCGACTCTAATTTAAATGTTATGAATTTGTGTGTATTAATAACAACAAATAAGAACACTGAATTATTTTTAATTTAAAGGTCCATATTTAAAGATAATAAATATCTTCACTCACAAATAAAATTTTTATCATATTCATCTTTTTAGTTCACACTCATAAATGTCTTTACTTATCTCTTTAGTGGACTCTAATTTTTTTCATTCACGTTCATCTTATTTATCTCCATGCATCTTCTTCATTTACGCTCATCTTTTCAACTCTTTATTCACACTCCATTTCTTTTATTTACATTTTTATCTTTTATTCTTACTCATCTCTTCTATCTACTACATGTTTTTATTTATTTATTTATTTATTTAATTAATTTTGTTATGAGAATTTTTTAAATTACGATCATTGATGTCAAGCAAACCAATGTAAGTTAAATTAATATTAAAAGTATATTTTATTTAATATTTTTATTTTAAAATTTACTTAATTTAATATCGTCTAGACACTAAACTCCTTTAATCAAAAACTTGTTTAAAAATTATTAATGAATTAACGTCGGCTTACTTATGTTCCTTAAAGTTGTCTAAGAATTGCGGATGCTACTAAAAATTATTGAGATTATTTAGAGTAGACTTTCAAAAATTGTCTCAAATCTAAACCTATTAATTCATAAACATCAACTTTTACATGTATACTTTTAATATCTAATCTTCGTATAAATAAAGTCCACTTTTTACTAATTACAAGATAATGTAGATGAGTTTTTCTGATTGAACCCTCTACTTTTAAATTGCACATAATCAAATAATATAAAATAATTAAACCTCTTTTAATCACCAATAAGATTAATCTTCAACTTTACTCTAGAAAAAAAAATATAAAAAAACAATAATTGGTAAGACGAAGTCAACACATCCAAAGAAACTTAGCACTCCTCGAAATAAATCCTTATAATATTATGAAATGATATAAAGAATAAAATAGTGTTGCATGAGCCACTCAATCCAAAATAATGAAACCCTGTCTCTCGAGATTACCAAAGCTATAATGAGCCTTCAATATATAGTTGACCTCAACCAATTCGAGAAACTGGTCTCCAAAGTGGGGTTACAAACATAGCCTTGGTGGCTCTTAATTTCTTCAAATCTTTTTCCCTACCCATTGTTCTACAATAGTGAAACACTAAATTATTTGGTGTTGAGTCTACTTAAGATGTGTGTTGTGAAACAATAAATTCTAATCCCCACTTTGTTCGTTCATAAAATTAACACACAACTTACTCCTATTTTTAATTAGATATAAATTTTATTTTTTATAATACGTGATTATGTTCGATAGAAAATTTAATGCACAATTTATTGACATAGAATTTCTATTCCAATTCGAGAAATTGTCATCGATGCATCTAAATTTTATTTTTTGTTAGTTTCTGTACAAACCTAGATATTTTTTTCAGTTCAATTATTGACATGCCAATGCATCACTAGTTGTTAAAATTATAAAAATAAGAATGATGGGTAGGCTTGAATAAATTATAAATAAATAAATTTAGACTGAGTCTAGCTAGTGGTCTAAGTTAGATGGACTCCTGTAATGTAACAGGATTTCAATCTAACTTCATAAAGACAGATTGATTTCGAGCCAAATGAAAATGATGAACATAAAATATTAAATTTTGATGACGAACAAATGATTAACTTTGAAGTCATGCGGTGTATGTTTGGTCATACATTGAAAAATCGATTTTAACCGAATTGATTTCATCAACGAAGAAAGTAAATGTTTGGATCTGCATCAAATTAATTAGAATTGATTTTATAGTGTAGAATCAATACATGTTTAGTTTCCAAAATCTATTAAAGGATAAAAAATTTACATTGAATGAGAAATAACTAATTCTTGTTTCTGTGTTGGAGAATTGATTCCGACCCTGGACCAAACACACCCTAATATTACTTGTTTCTCTTTAAGATGAATTTTTACTTCTAATTTAATTTTGAAATTAAACATATACCGATTATATGTTGGAAAATAAATTCTCCCTCAATGTGACACTCAACAAAACACACTTGCAAGAGTGTTTATATGATCAATATTATTGCAGTTAAGACATAAAAATATTCATGTTCGTAGATATTTATAGATAAAATTCATGACGCATAATTGATACTCATAAATATTTATTATCTATGAATAACATATCGCGAGTATTTATTTACATATATTCATGGTATCTATAAATATTTTAAAATCCATAAATATTTTTTAAACAAATATCCAGGATTTTTTTATCACAGGTTGGATAATGTGGAGACACTATCGGTACTCGTCCGGTATATATCATTCCAAATTACAACAACCTATTATTTAATCTTCTTCTTCCTTTGTAACTTGTGGTATTCAAGACTATTGCAAACGTAATATTAATATCATATTATCCCTCATTCAAATCTCATATTATCTCTTAACTTAACTTAAGTATAAGCTAAATTTCATAATTATATATTAATTAAGAATGTTGTTGATTTCATGAATTAAAGAATTTTTTTTTTCAAATATCGTCGTTCATACGTACGATATTATATCTAGGATTTAATCATAACTCTATTAAGTTGTTTATATTGAAGTTCATTAATGTAATATTTTATTTATGTTGATTAAGAAGGTTTTGTATTTAATTTTCTTGATTTCGTAAAAGAAAATACATTTTATCTTTAATAATATTTATTGAAAATTGTATTAAATTTAAACAAGAAGATATTTTTGAAATAACAACATTAAATATGATTAAAACAAAAAAATGTTTAATTTAATTATATTTAAGTCTATTAAATGTGATCTATTTTTCACATATTTAAAGTATATCGATGAATATATATATATATATATATATATAATATTGACTACGAATAGTAAAAAACTATTCCAAATAAGGTCATGCAGTCACAAACATTCAATGCATCATTAATTTTGTAAAATGAAAACTAATTTGAAACAAAAGGTAATTACTAATCTAGATACTAAACCATGCAAATTCTTTTTTATAATATCCATTTTGGAAAATACAAAATGCAAAAACAAAATAATACTTTAATTTATAATTATTTTCTCAATTAAAACTAGTTAGCCCGTTATCGGACATAAAATTAGATCAAACCTCACAAATCATAACCTGAAGAAAATTCTTATGAAACTAGATTGACTAAAATCTGTGGTTTGACCTAAAAGAAAATTCAAGTACATTATTTCTCCCATCAGAGATTTTGGATAAATCAAAGTGCTTTCGTGGCTAAAATTTACGTACTACTGGCTTACGCGCATTGTTGCTTATTATAGGAAGTACACAAAGTAAGAATAATGACAACAAAGAATGCTTTCATTTCATGGCATCGTGCGAGACTAAGAATTATGGCAATAATAATTTTGTTTTTCAGTTCTTTACATTCTTATACATGATGTCAAATGAATTCGTTCTTAAGAATATTATCTAAATTTGTTTAAATTTTTGATAAAATATTTTTTATATATATGTTAGGAATCCAAGTATCAGTCTAAGTTTCAAATTGGCTAGAAATGAAAAAGTAGAGCACTATATAAGAATAAAAACCTATAAACTCAGATTTGGGTTGAAAGTGGTGTTAATGCCTTATGTGGTTGGGCTAAGGTCTCATTGGTGTTTGTTCTCCCGAGTGAATTTCCTTTGTAAACCTAACAATTGGTATCAGAGATTGTTGCATGTAACATCAATTGTCCCGTGGCGGAAACCAAGTGGACCGAGTTATAATAGCTTTTGACATGAGTGGTAAGGGTTCCATCCTAACAATATCAATTAGATACAGACATAGATATAATAGCAATAATAATCTCAAATGAAAATTAATGAAGCATGTCTAGTTTTTCGATAGTGATAACTTAATATATCCCATCTCTAATAATAAACGATTTCTAATTTTTTTAATATTAAATTGTTGATAGATAAATAAATAAATATAAATGTAATAAAGAAAACAGCAAAATAATTAGAATAATTTAACACAAAAAAAACTGAAAACATATAATTTAGAATATTACATTAATTATCTTACTAATATTTAGAATACATAATAAAAAAAATAGAACCCAATAATATTAATGAAACAGTTAGCATACAGTAGTTTCCATCTTCTAATATACTGGTCTATTCTATGATATTTCTAAATGTTTTCAATTATAAAACTCTCCTTTTGTCTCCCATATTTTTTTCCTTTTAAATCATCTTTCATAAATTAGATCAAATCCAGGTTATAAAATATAAAATTAAATGTTTTTATGTTTGTGGATTCTTCTAACTTTAAATCCAGGTTATAAAATATAAAATTAAATGTTTTTATGTTTGTGGATTCTTCTAACTTTAAATTTTCCTTCTGAAAAAATTTGGAAATATTTCCACAAGCATGGGACGATCTGCAATGAACCTGTGCATTTGTTAGACTCGTCTTTTCCCACCTCATATCATTCCAAATTTATTCTTGCCCTTCTTATTCCTTGCAGACAGTAGTTTATGCTCTTACACCATTTATTTACTCGAAATAAAATAAATTATTGATTTATTGAAAAATAATAAAAATATGAAATGAATTCATTAAAATAACAACAAAAAAGACGAAAATTGTTTCTGTCATTTTCTTTAAAAAAATAATGTAAAGATTACTTTTCATAATGTAAAGATTGCTTATATAAATCATTGGTGTACAAAATAGAATCTGAAATTGAAAGAGAACATGAATAAAATGAAATCAGAAGAAGAATATGAAAAAGAATATATATCTCCCAACTCTTTCAGTTTTTATAAAAGTTAAATGGTCATGCATCATTTGTGTAAGAAACTCATATTTAACATAACTATATACCTAATTATTTTCACTATTTTATGTACAAGCTATTGCACCACATGTGCTCTTTCTAATTTCTTATTGTTGCTTATTACAAAATTTAAAATTTCCCGAATTAAAAATAGGAATTGGTTTCTGACATATATCAACAAAATTTCCATAACACACGCACACTCTAATTAACCCATCTAAATCATAGCAAACAGTATTACAAACGATATATGATTATTTTTGGTACCTTATCATGACGTTGATCACAAACCTTGAACTCTGTTTGCATCTCTCTGAGGCATGGAAAGAGAAAAAAAAAAGAGGGTAGGGTAGGTAAGTAAGCAAAGTTGAGGTGTAATTTGTGAATTGATTTTTGCATGGAGATTTTGGGATGACATAATTGGTGCACTCTTAAAGTTGAACCTTTAGAAGAAGAAAAGATAGAGAAGGAGATGAAGTTGGAGGTGTAGGTGTGTAAGAATATGTTGTATATATTAGAATGTAGTATGATTGGTTATGGGGGGTGGGAATGGTGGTTAAAGGCCATGATGATGAATGTGTAGGGTCCAAAGAGTGGATGGAATTCTTGATGATGTAGACAGCTTTCAAATATATGCATGTGAAATGCCCAATTAATTTAACTTTAGGAGTTAGGCCAATTTGCCTTTGCTTCTAATAAGAAAAATAATATAGGGTTTAAATATCACTCTAAAGTGCATCTTATTGAAATTCCCTTTCACATACCTAGGGATAACTGTGGAGAGGCTAATCCAAAGGGAAAAGATATAGAAACCAATTGTATGAAAATATTTCCAAGATATTAAATTGCTAAATTTTGCATGTAGGTCGTGTTTTCTTACTCCATACTAGTGGCCCTGCCAATATTTTAGACCTTCCTCTTCAAGATATTAAAATCAATATCCTCTTCAAGATATTAAAATCAATACTTGGGCAATTACTCAGATACAAAAATATGTTCTTGTTGGAACATCATTAGAGGAAAATCAAATTTATAGTATATAAATGAATGTGAACTTTATCTTATAAATTCATATTTTTATGGTTGATTTAGAATTAAAGTTCACTTCTTAAAATATGGTATCAAAATCATATAATTAAAAAAAATCTATTTTAACGACATTTATTATTTGTTGGATCTATCGTATCACATGTTATTGGATTGTTATGTAACTATATATTCATTAATGTCTAGCCTCATACTCAAAAGTATATATCTTGATGTAGGAATGTGTTAAAGATCTTACATTAACTATAAATAAAATAAATTTATGATAAATAAATAAGTTTAAACTTCATTTTACAAATTAATTTTATGAGATTGAATTATACTCACATTTCTTAAGATATGAAAATGGAAGAAGTATACAAAAATAATGAGTAAGATTAATCCACTGTATATTACTTTGTTATATACTCAGCTTTTTTTTAATAGAAATATAAAGATACGACTCACCTAATGTACTTAATGTTTCTAACTATATTAATAATCTAAAAAAAATTGAATTTGTTAAAAACGTCTATCAAATATGAATTCTTTTATATTTAAATTCAAAAGGCGTAAAGACCTAGAAAAAATGACACTTTAGAATAATGATTTAAAAATAATGGGACTCAATTATTTTAATATTAAAAAGTTTTAGTATAAATAGTATAGTTCTAAATGAGTTTTATTATTTTAAAACACATCTTTTTAGAAACCATTTTTCTAGAGTTCTCTGACTTCTCTTTAAGAGTTCTCGTTATGTGTTCGTCTGATTGAATCTGAGACCGTAGGAGTGATCCTTATGACGAGTTCATCAATTTGGACCGATCAATTTTTCCATTCGTGTAAGTTAAGTTTCAACCATTTTTTTCTTGGTCTTCTACTAGTTTATTTTGCATGTGAGACTTTTATGCTTGAATGTGTCTTTTTAATTTTCTCGATGAGTCTCTATTAATCAATGATAATAATAGTAGGTCCTGATCATTCTAGTGATGTTTTTGTGTGTAGATAGAACATCTTATATGGTTGGAGGTAGTTTGGTGTTCCAAGAGCTGTTTGGGTTGTCTTTTGCAAGTAAGGGAAGCTAGGTTTCTATTGAATTTTGGTGTGAATTGATAATCTTGGTAGTTAATTGTTATGTGGCATGTTGAATTGATAAGTTGTATGTTGAACTGTTTGATATTTGATTTGTGTTTGGCTTTATTTGGGAAAAAGTTTGAATACGTGTTTTGAGTGATTGGGTATCAATTTTGAACTTTCTAAAACCATTTGAAATAAAAAATACTAAAGAAAAGGTGCCCAATTAGTCAATTTCACAGGATTAATTTTCCTTAAATTGTTGTTTTTGATACACCGTCGAGCGCCATTACAGTGTCGTTGAGCGTTAGGCCACTAACTTGGTGTCGTTGGACGCCACTTTTGGACTGTCGGACGCTAGAAGTTAGTAGATTCCAAGGTCTGAGCGTCGGGTGCCACTTTTCTAGCACTGAGTACTTTCCCTTTTTCTGTTCCGCATCCTCTTGGTAAGATGAAAATTACTGATTCGTTAATCGACAAATCAAGCTAAAATTTTGACAATTGATTCTTCACTTTGAATGGTGCGATCTTTGTTTTGAAGTTTGTGGTTAGATAAATAATTTAACGTTTTGATATACTTTATGTATGTATATGTGTGAGATTGTAATTGCATGTAATGAATTAAGATTATACGAGAACATGATGAAAGAGCTATGTATCATTGTTTGGTATGAGGAACTTGGTGAGAAATCATGTTTTATGGAGAAGTTATGAAGTTATAAGTATAAAAGTGAATCAGCAGAATGAAATAGTTAAGGTTGAATTACATCCTTGTTTTAAGTCTTGGCTTTTAAGGAAGAAGTGCAATCCTCACTAGTAGATTGTTATGCATTGGCTAGAGATATGTGTTGGTATTTGAGTCAATTCATAGATCCGAATAATTGAGTTTAGGGAGTCTGTAATTGTATGCTTAGTATTTTTTTTATGAATGTTTAAAATTTGTTATTTTATGATGTAATAAGTTTAATTGTTATATGATTATTTCTTTGATAAACTAGTTTATCCTTTTTTGTTTGTTGTTTATATGTGTTGTGTTCTTCTTTTACAATGATCACCTTATTGGTGTGAACAAATGTAGAGGCACCTCTTGAATGTTAGAAGTCAATTGTCTAGGGGATGAGCAACTTTAGGTCATGTTAGGTATAATATTGTAATAAAATCCTATTATAATAGCTTGAGAATGTATATAAGTGATATTATTATAATCTTATTTTGTAATACTCTACTAATTTATCAAAATCAAATCCTTCTAATAAATTTCCGTCAATAGTAAATATCATGTTAAAAATAATAGAAAAGAATAGTTTAACTAATATTTAACATTTATCTTATATTATAGAGATTAAAATAATATATTGTACTTTGTAGAAACTGAAGTGTTGTTTTTTATTTTATTTAATAGCAAATAATACTTTTAAAATTTGAAAAAATTGTAATTTAAAAAGTATTTGTTATTAAACTAAAAAATAAAAATGTAAGAACCTAAACCTCAAAATTAGAGAATAGTGAAATAAAAATATATTATTTTATACTAATGAAAACGTATGTACTTTTTATTTATCTTTTATTTCGTGATAAAATAAAAATTATCACAAAATTTTGATAATTAATCGAGTTTTAAAAATATTTACAAAACTTTAAAAGTAAAATAATAAAATAAAATATGTTGATAAAAATTAAAATTCATAAAAAATGCTGTATATTAAAAAGATAGCTACAAAACAGTTATAATAGTGAGTTAAAAAGATATTTACAGAAACTTAAAAAATAAAATAATAAAATGAAATATATTAATAAAGAATAAAGTTATCTAAAAATTGTACATCAAAACAGAGATAAAAATAAATAACATATTAAAGTCAAAAAACAATGTGAGTCTTATAAATCACGACTTTTATTCAATATTTATCTGTGAACAACAAATTATTCTTTTTTTTTTTTTCAAATGATTTTCCAACATTTGTGTATTTAACGTAACCCTTAAGCGCTTCTAAAGCTATATGTTTTTCTTTTCCTCTTTTTCTCGGTTAATTTGTAATGAAAAAACATTCATATTTTATAGTTTGGATTTTTTTTTATGACTATAATTATATAATTTTAATACTTCCCATGATTTAGAAATTGAAATAAAAAATAATTTAAGTATATTTTTTCTTAATATTTTTTATACACATTATATTATAATGATAAAATTGTGATAAAATCGTAAATTTCAAAATAATCATGATTCAAATACAAATATAAATATATAGGCGAATATAAATGTCACCATAATAACTACAAATCTTATATTAGTTAATTTTTACATTAGCTAATTTTATAAAATTTATTTAATAAGAAATTTACTTTAAAAATATAGTATAAAAAAACTTAACTACACAAACTACAAGAGAAATAATTTTTAATATGGGTTATTTTTGTTATCTCTAGCAGTTTTAACCTTTCATTAAAGACATTATCTACGATTTGCTTCTTCTCACACAAAATCAGTATCGCTAATGGATTATCAATGATTTTCACTAACTTCTAGTGTAGTACTTACATACGGTTTGGAAATCTCAAATATTTACATTCAGTTTTAATATCCCTATTATTTACTGGTGGTTTTGAAACCTCTATTATTTACTGGTGGTTTTGAAACCTCTATTATTTACTAATGGTTTTGAACCCCTAGTACTCTGAAGGGTTTTGAAATCCTATGCTACTTCCCAACGATTTAAGTACTTGTATTGTGTGATGGTATTGAAAACCCTTTTTAGTGTTTTTTATCCTTGCAATGCAAATAATTATTTTTTGATTTTTTGATTTGGTGTTTCAAACCCCCTTAATTTTATTTGTTGCGTTTTTTAATCCATGTAATTCCTAAAACATATGAAATAAAAAAATTCTAAAATTTTGATATCTATTTATAAATGGATATAATATTCAAACTAGTGAAATATTAAAATGCTTTTGTTCTTATAATTATAAAATAAAACATAATGAAAATCTAATAACATTCTTCACTTATCAATTTTGATGTGGATCATTTGTTTCTTCATTAAAAACACTCACTTGATCAGATACCTAACATATAAAAAATAATTATAATTAGTAACATTCATTACAATATAAAAAATATATTAATATAATAAAGGTTTAAATAGAGACCAATTATATTTTTTTATTCATTATAGTGACTATTTTAGTAACTAGTAATTTTTTAGGCTTAAATACCTTTTTGGTCCTCATTTTCGTAGTGTTTGTTGCGGATGATCCTCATTTTGACAGAATGTTTAAAATGGTCTCATTTTTACCGAATGTTTAAAATGATCATCATTTTCGCAATCTGTGTTTTATTTGGTCCTTTTCTGTAATGTCGTTTAAATCATTAACGGAGCATTGTACAGGTGGCACGGTTTGTATGTATAGTACACATAACACACCCTAATACAAACCGTGTCACCTACAATGCTTCGTTAATGATTTAAATGGCATTACAGAAAAAGACCAAATAAAACACGAATTGCGAAAATGAGGACCATTTTAAACATTCGGTAAAAATGAGGACCATTTTAAACATTTTGTCAAAATGAGGATCATCCGCAACAAACACTACGAAAATGAGGATCAAAAAGGTATTTAAACCAATTTTTTATTTTATAAATTAATATCTAAATTAGTCACTATAATAACTAATAATTTTTGATCACTAAAATTACTAATTAATTAGGCATTTGTTTAGACTTATTAATATATTCATATATATGGTAATGTTAGGTTAGTTAAATATTTTCATTTCATTTATATAGAAAATAATTAGAAATAGTCTATTAGGAATTAGTTGTATAAAGAAATATTTTTGAGAAAAGCTTAGATAAAAGTTGTTCCATGTAGAGAAATTTCATCTAACTGTATCTTATATTTTGTTCACTTATAGCATGTCTAATTGGGTCTCGAACTACCATCATGGATGAGTGACACTCAACATTATTCATAATTGCAACATTAACATATGATCAAAAATTTTAAATATTCAATAAATTTTTTAAGGTCAATCCACACATATGAAAAATTAACATATTGGACTAAAAATATTGTCTTGGTTTGGATTATTTAGTTCTAAGCTTAAATGTATTTCAATCAATTTGTTAGAGATTTCACATTAATCATAAATAAGCGGATGCAAATCTTATCTTAAGATAATTTAAACTTAATTATTTTTGTTATATATTTTAATATTAAAATAAAAAAAATTAAAATATAATTATATCAAACATGCTATGAACTAGATAGATTAAAAAAAACTGCATATTTTGAAAACAGAGTCATGATACGCAAGCCCACCCTACTGTAAAAAAAAAAAAAGGAAGAAGAAAGTATGGTTTAAGTAGAAGAAACATAAAAGTTTGGTGGGTAAAAAAGTGATGTGGGAATGATTAAGAAAAAGAGAGTAGTGGAAGCTTAGGGTAGCCGAGCCGAGGCTAAGTAAGCATTTAGCTAAGTTAGGTTTGTTTGAGAGAGCAATGGCGGCGTGAATAAACTAAAAAGTAGGCTAATTCAATGTATCCACTTCCAACCACTCACTCACACGCCTCCTCACAACCACTTAATACAACTTTCTTTTACCCTTTCCCTTCTCCACAAACCATACCTTTTCTCTATTCCAACTTTTTTATTTTTTATTTTGCCATTTCACACCTCTCTAAGTTTCTTATGCTTCACGATACCCTTTTCACTAATCCTACTTCTACACATCAACAAGTTTTTCGACAGTTGAGAATACCACATCCACCCAATAAAAAAACTTTGCCCTTTTTCGATAGTTTCGTATTATTGTTATTATCTAATTACAATGATGTGATTTTTTAATTATTCTTTTAAAAAAAGTTCATAAATTTACTTATTATTTTGTGGCAGTATAAAATTGTTAGTGTAAGTCTTTCGTTCGGGAATGGAATCCTTTCCACTTTGAGATATTACGATTTTATGAGATTAAGTTCATTCCTCTTACGCAATGTTTTTCTTTAGGCCAATATTTTCTTCCCATTAATATTTTTTATTATCATTTTGTACTTCATGTTTCTATCTCTCTGATTTTCAGCCACTTCTATGCAGAAAGTTATCATTACTTCACCATCCCCACCCCCATTTTACTCCCAACAAATGTTCCTAGACTAACTATTGATTGTACCGATTAAAACTATGTTTTTCTATTGTTTTAAACACAATTTGGATGGAGTTCTTTGTATACTAATGCTTTCTCGATTATATGATAACATATATAGATATTATTTCGTTAAATTAATAAAAACTTTTACTATTTTATTTATTTTATTAAAGAATTTGATAATACTAGACAAAAATATAGAGTTTTTTTTAATACATTTTGTAAATTATGTATTTTTATAAGTATTGTTAATCTTAATTTCTTTAACCAACGTTAATTAAGATCAGTGTCTCGTGTTTTCTAATCATGTTGACTAACTTGGGAGGAAAGTACTCTCTTTCTTATTAGCATTAATAATTGTTCTCTACACCAATACCTTAATTGGGTATGTACTCACCCATTTCCTTGTGTATAGGTATTTCTTAATCAACCATCAAAATTTAATCTTTAAACCACCCAACTCAATTTCATTTCTCCTAAAAATATTTTCTCACAAACTTATAAACAATTCTATTCATTATGTGTAGAAGCTAAACCCTATAAGTATATACTATACTAACATTTTCTATTCCCCATAACATTGAGAGTATCTTTCTATTTTATCATTATTGTTAAGGAATTTTTTTTTTTATATATACTTATATTAACATGAGTATATACTTATATTAAAAACTTAAGATTCGTTAATGCCTATAATTAAAATAAAAAAAAAACAATCGAACTTTATGTGTATAGATGAAATAATAGAGAGATGCAACATAAAAGTCTTATTAACTACAACCTCTTCTTCATTCAACTTCCCTTTTAATGACTATATAAAGTATAATCACTGTAGCCCATACAATATTGATTATAATTCATGCAAAAAATGGTTGAACAACACCACCTCCTCTCCTTTTAAAACCCCCTCTTCTCCCTCCTTCTCTCATAATATTTCAAAGCTGGCTACCCTCTTCCTCCCACCATCAAACAAGTCACACCTCACTCTCCTTCCCTCTCTTAACCTTCTCCTCTCCCTCTCATGGTCATGGGAGCCTTTCGCCACTTCCAACCGATCTCCAAATGCACCACACAAGATCGATCACACCAAACTGTGGCCTCAGACTTTGATGGCACCCTCCTCCTCTCCCCCAGTGCCTTCCCTTACTACATGCTCGTCGCCATCGAAGCCGGCAGCTTCCTACGTGCTCTACTACTCCTCATTTCCGTCCCCTTTGTGTACTTCACTTACATCTTTGTTTCTGAGGATGCGGCCATCAAGTTTCTGATCTTCATGGCCTTTGCAGGCCTGAAGGTCAAAGACATAGAGATGGTCGCAACCTCTGTACTTCCAAAGTTTTATGCGGAAGATGTCCACCCGGACACCTGGAGAGTGTTTAACTCTTTTGGGAAGCGTTACATTGTCACTGCCAGCCCCAGGGTGATGGTGGAGCCCTTTGTGAAGACGTTTCTTGGGGCTGATAAGGTGCTTGGGACGGAGCTTGAGGCTACCAAATCAGGGAGGTTTACTGGGTTTGTTAAGGAGCCTGGTGTGCTTGTTGGGGAGCACAAGAAAGTTGCCGTTTTGAAGGAGTTTCAGGGTAATCCACCTGACTTGGGACTAGGAGATAGTAAAAGTGATCATCAGTTCATGTCAATTTGCAAGGTTGGTCCATTATTCTTATTGTTACCTGTTTAGGATAGATATTAACTTGTGTTTATTATATTTATTTGGATAAACTCTCATTATGAATGTTTTCAACATAATACACCAAGTAGCCAAAATCATTCTTTTCTGAAAAAGAAGTTTGCAAAAGTCTAAAGACATAATTTACTTCTTTTACTCATCTATATATTTTTGATTTTTATTAAAAGTCAATTTGCAGATAAAGAATGTCCCGAGACATGAATGCATAGTAATACAGTATATATGAAGTATTGTGGGATACTCGAGAAAAGACAGAATTTGACAAATTGTGAAGGAAATAAGAGAGAATAAGAAACATGATTCCATAAATATCAACCCTGGAATATGTTATCTTCATGTCCCTATATTCAACTTTAATCGTGAGACATGTCTTGTTAATTCAATCCAACTATAATAGTTTTTTTTTTTCTTCTTTCAATTGAGAGAAGGTAAAATGGTAGCCTATTTTATTTAATATTAAATAGGAGTTTGGTGAGAGCCTTAATGAGCAGAACATGTTGTTATCACTTATAATGAGCCTCGCTTCTTGTTCCTGTTTCTGTGTATCTATCTCTGACGGCACTTCAAAATCTCCCATTTGGTTTTATTCCTTATTTTTTCATGCATTTACTAACGTGCAAGTGGTCCCTTTACAATTCATAGCCAATTTATAGATACAATACAACTTGTAGTAACAGCTTCACTTTTAGCTGTCTACCTCTCCTTGATTCAGTTCAAGTTTAATGGATTATTTTCTCATAACCCTTAACTACTTTTGAACACTAATAATTATAAGTTTCTCCCTCTGTTATTTTGCCAGTCCAAACCAAACTCACTTTCCAAATTTGGGAAAATAGATGACCATGAGTTTCATATGCACAACCCACTTTAAACACAAAATCTGTGCCATGTTGGTTATGGCTCATGTAGAGGAAATGAAGAGATTTAAAGCACATCCCTCCATAGCAAATCATCAATAATTTAGAAAGCACAATCCTTGTGACATTCCCCTCAACTTTGTCTAAGAAATCTCAGTTGTACTTTCTGATTTTTCCACTTTAAATCCTAGATTCATGGGAATCACTTTAACACCCTAGATCAATTAGTGATAATTTCCATCATCAGAAACTTAATTCTATGGAAACAGCACTGATGGTGATTACTGTCAGTATATGTACCAAAGAGCAACGTCATCAACACACTTTTTTTAACATATACGGTTGGAAGATTTCATGTGGACTCTCCAATAAGAAAAACTCAGGTCCACACGCTTTTTCTTAATGGGACACACGTGACATTAACCAAGCAATCTTAAATGTTTTCATCTCTCAAATTTTACACCTTTCTCTCTCTGTTCTGTCTTTTTTTCTATCTCATTTTTTTTTATCACATGTTATCTGTTATTTTTGATCAAGTCTCTCTTTGTCTTGTTCATCTCCTTCCCAGAGCGTATAAAACCTCGAGGAAGTTAAAAAAAAAAAGTTTTTTAGATAACCATGTCATTAACTGTTTCTGCTACTTATGATCATTTCTGATGTGTCCAATAAAGTCATTAACTGTTTTCTGATTTGCAGGAAGCGTACATGGTGCCAAGGACCAAGTGTGAACCACTACCAAGAAACAAGCTTTTAAGTCCAATTATTTTTCATGAGGGTAGGTTTGTTCAGAGGCCAACTCCTCTTGCTGCACTCTTGACCTTTCTATGGTTGCCAATTGGCATCATACTCTCCATCTTAAGGGTCTATCTTAACATCCCTTTGCCTGAAAGAATTGCTTGGTACAACTACAAGCTATTAGGAATAAGAGTAATTGTGAAGGGTACCCCTCCACCACCCCCAAAGAAGGGTCAAAGTGGAGTCCTATTTGTTTGTAACCACCGCACAGTTTTAGATCCAGTGGTTACTGCAGTTGCACTTGGAAGAAAAATTAGCTGTGTCACATATAGTATAAGCAAGTTCACTGAAATAATTTCACCAATTAAAGCTGTGGCCCTGTCAAGGGAAAGAGAGAAAGATGCAGCCAATATCAAGAGACTTCTTGAAGAAGGGGACTTGGTGATCTGCCCTGAAGGTACAACTTGCAGAGAGCCCTTCCTCTTGAGGTTCAGTGCACTTTTTGCTGAACTCACTGATAGGATTGTCCCAGTTGCTATTAACACAAAGCAAAGTGTGTTCTATGGGACAACTGTTCGTGGGCACAAGTTGTTGGACCCATACTTCGTATTCATGAATCCCATGCCCACATATGAGATCACTTTCTTGAACCAACTTCCCAAAGAACTTACCTGCAGTGGAGGTAAATCTGCAATTGAAGTTGCCAACTACATTCAGAGGGTTCTTGCAGGGACTTTGGGATTTGAGTGCACCAATTTGACAAGGAAGAGCAAATATGCCATGCTTGCAGGAACAGATGGGACAGTTCCATCTAAGGAGAAAGCTTGAAGAGGAGAGAGGGACAAAGTTCTCCCTTTTGATTGTTCTGTATTGGTTCCCATTGTGTTTCCAAAACACAGAATTATGATAGAAATAAAATCTGATTGTGGCTCATAAAAGAATTACAGTTTATGTATATTTTGTTATTTTGATATATACAAATCATAACTACTGTTATTGGGTCAGTCCTGAAATCTAGTTTGCTACCACTTTATCTTGTTTTGAGAGTTTTCTACAAGTTTTTTCCAATCTTGTTATCCCTTTTGTGACGTTTGTCTAAAGGTTTTACTTTTACATATATTGTCTGTGTTGTGTCAGTATTGTTGAGTTGTATGAATATGAGATAAGTATGGAATATGTAGGACACAGACATATAGCACATGGGATCACAAGGTGCATTGATTTTCAATAGAGTAGTAATGTTATATTGTTGTTGTGTATCATTTATTTGCAGGCAAGTCCAGCTAGAAGGCTGACAAGCATGTCTAAACCAAGATAAATAAGCCTTAATGGTAGAAAATGTACATATGACAGAACAAGTTAACATGATCCTAGTCTTACGATGAGGGGTCTTACTCGAGTAAATTGGTAGGGACTAGAATCAACCAATGCAACAGAATGCATTCAATCTAATAGGAAATAAGACAAACTGTCTAATAAAAAAACACAAGTAAAGACTTGGATCACAGCAGCAGAGCGAACATGTATATTCAGAGTCATTCATTTCCCCCCATTTTGATGATTTAGCATTAGTTTCTGCAAAAGTATAATGCACTGGAATGCAGTTGAGGCAATGGATAAACAGAGAAATTCTATAATTACTTGTAGATGATGATGTAAAAATATGAGGCTCCCTTAACCAGTTGATTCTGCAGCCAAGACTCAACTTCCATAGTCTCCATGCCTTTGTTGATGCTTCAATTGTTCAAAATTCAACATCTAGTACAGAAAGAAAAGAAATTAGTCCTGTTTTCTCAGGATAAATGATGAACAATTGTTTTTACATGTGTTATTTATTCATTTGTTTTTTGTTAAAGATAGTTTTGTACTGGGATATTGTGAATCTCGGCTTTAAATAATATTTGGGTTTAAATATTGGGCTTGGAGTCCATGTGGAACAATAAACCCTAATAACTGTTCTTGTCTTCATAAAAATCCACTACACTATCACTAAATCTATTTCTAGATTTAACAAGAACAATAACAAAGAGTTAAGTGCATTCTATTCTTAAAATGTTTCACTCAAGATAAAAACAAAATTTACAAAGAATACATTATGTTATTCCCATAAAAAAACAAATGGTATAAAAGAAGAAACCATTACTAGCATGAAGTTGTGCCAATGAAAACTACAATGTATGTATATATGTTCATTTGTTTGAAAACGTTATATGTGACATCCAAGGAATCACCAGTCCAAGAAGCAGTAGCATTTTCCCCATGATGGATTGAGTTTATTATTAGGGTTTTCAGTTTTGGTTGTACTAATCTTGATAAATGTAACGGTATGTATGATAAGAGAGAAAGCACACGACGAAAGGGTGAATAGGTCGCAATGCACAATAAGAAACAATCATGTGGAGTGTGATAACTGCAGAATTAATGCAGACACAGTAAACATAATAATGCTGCAACAGTATTGTAAATATGTAAATTTAATGTCACGTTCAAGCCTGCTATGCTATGAAATACATACTGCATCTTAGATCACATATATAGTTAGAAAATGTCTTTTAAAATTGTGTGTGCCAACTGCAAGCTGAACCTAACTTGCTAGAGAGGCTATAAGTGAATGAGTTAACAAGAGTTTGTGGTCCTTCCTTCTTCAGCGAAAGCTTGAAGATTAGGGTCCATTTGGCTATCGTGTGTACTCTTTAATGACTAATAAATCTACTGAGACAGTTCAATGAGCACATGCAAGTGCCAGACTGTAACGCAAAAATTCTGATAAGATCGTGTTTGGTTGAATGTTCAGTTTCTGTACAAATCTATAACACACAATTGGGGCCAAATAAAAGCTTATTTGGACTGTGTGATTTGTTGAAGTACACTTTGTTAAGAGTTTTGATTCTGTTGTAAGCTTCTGCCTATTCATTGTGTTTCTACAAAGTCACATGCATAATTGATGAGAGACAATGTTGTTCAAGTTTTATCAGATCACTATAGTTGATGTATTTTCCTTTCAAATATTTGACACATTTAACATATTCAAGATTCAAACTCAGAATCACTGATTAATTAAGATGGGATAAACCTCATACCAGTTAATTCACAGGGTTGGTCAGTGATTCCCCTGACTAGTGTTTATTCATTTAAACATAAGAGAAAATGACTTGTTCTATTATTTAAGTTTGGAGACTGTGTTTTTGGTGCCATCATCTTATTTTTAAATTTTGATTAGTCTTCATGATTAAAGAATAGTATTTTTACTACTTCTCTACAATGACTACACAATGATGGAATTTTGTGAGTCTAGAAATCCAAAATCATTGTAAACTAAACCAGTGAACAAATCTTGCAACATAAATGAAGGCGAAATTCAATAACACCTCAAAACACCTATCATAATTGAATTGCAGTAGATAAGGTGTCAAGTTAGCACTTAACGGACCATGCACAGAATAATCGCATGGCCTAATCTCAACTCCAAAAATGTCTCCAATAAGCCCTTTATACTAGCATGTAGAAAATCTTCAATACCAAGTTGTTTCTTCTACTGCATCAGATGCAGAAGCATGAACAAGACATTATTAGCCAGGTATGCATGTCATAAAAGAAATCGTTTCTAATGTATAATTAATTTTTTTTCATTCGATCAAATCAAATAAAACATCATATGTTTGATGTTTAATGTCCATTTTTCTGTTACAGAGTCAAATCAGTCTATAAGATTAGAGCAATAAATCTGTCACTTTCAACCAATTTATAGAACCTGTTGATTGTAAGGCCTACCACCAGATGGATGATTCACTATAACTATTTATCCATGACCAAATCCTTGGTTTGGATATCTATATCTGCAAACAAGTACACAAGTTCAATAATATAACTATAATTATTGTTCTTTCTATTCACGGAGATAGCCAAATCAGCCATGCATTAAGTTGCAAAATGGCAATAAATTTCAGATAATCTGAAGATTCAGAGGTAAAAGAATAATGCATGAAGACAATACATATTAAGCTTAGGAGTGATGGTAAAAATGCCATATTCACTTATAATTAGATGTGAGTCCACAATCACTTGATCTTTTATGAAAGATAGTTAAAGTTGGTGGTGAAACATCCTAAGAGGATCATTATGGAAGGTTCCTTTAAGCACAGATAATAATCTCATATTTACCTGGCTGGGGAGTAAAGCATGCCCCCTTCACAGTTTGACAGATCAATTGACAAATCATTACTAGACTCAACATATGGTCAGATTTATTACTAAAAATATGGTCAGATTCAAAATATGGTCAAATCATTACTAAAAATATCATATGCTCAGATTCAATATAGATCAGTTTATCTATTGTGAACATTCTTCAAGTCAGAAGTTTCAACCATATGTGGCTCCAGATGAAAATATTTACCTAACAAGACCTTTTTTCCCTCTTAGATTTTGGATTAGACATAACTCTACCTCACAGACTTATGAAATAAGGGTCGGCTCTCACTTAAATACTTTAATTTGGCGCCATATTTTATGTAAGTATGGGATCTCCAAAATCTCACGTTGAAGACGGACTTGAATGTAAAGTTGGCAGGATTAACATTTGTGTGTGATAATGATGTGCTAATAAGCGGTTTAACAATAATTATTAGAAGAGGTGCTATTATATACTTTAATTTTAGTAATATCAATAGTACAACAAATCTCCAACACAATCACATAAATCTTTCTGCATACAATAAGAAAATCATGCATAGAAAGAAACCTATCTACCTGAGCGCCCAAGGCTGGAATTGGGCACCAATGAGATTTTCTATAAATAGAGATCTTATGTCTTGATTGTAGTCATTGTGTGAAGAAGTAACTGATAACATGAATGTCTACCTTTTATTTGTTTTAAGTTTTGTTAATAAAATAAATTCTTCGATACATTTTATCTTGATTAATCCTCAAGTTTATTTTGTTTTTGTTTGTTCTTATGTTTTAGTTATTTTGTGTTTGTTTTAACTCTAATATTCGTTTAAGGGTGTGAAATAAGTGAATAGGAAACAATTTTTGTGGAGAAAAACAAGCTAGAACTCAAGGAAATATGTTTGGACAAGAAAAGATGATTTTGAGGCAAATGTCGGGCGTCACAAGAATCGTGCCCAACATTGTGAACATGGAGAGCGGACAGTGGTGCAGAGGAACCCACTATTGGGTGGTACAAGAAGGGCATTATTAGGCGCCACATTTTTTCAGGGAGCAGCGCCAAGCGGCACAAGGATGGTGTCGAGTAGTGGTTGGCCGTCGTTGGGAAATGGTTTGGCAGAGGTTGTCCCATTAGTGTAGCTAAAGTATCAAAATTGGGTATTTATTCATGTCTTCCCTGAGGGTTGGCTCATTCTCTAACTCTCGCACTTTCTCTCCACCTTTTGCAACTGGGAGAGGCCCTTGGAGGTTGGTAGGGGTGCTGAGAAGCTCTCCCTCCTCTTCCTTAGGTCCCGATCTTCATTCATGGTGTTTTCCCCCTTTTGTAGTTGAAGAGGAAAAAGATTTGCAGATTGAAAGTGTTGATGCAAATGGGATTTGAAAATTGAGCTTGGAGTAGCTACAAGGTGCCTTGGGAAAGGGCTTTCTTCTTGTCTTTGGTTCCAATTTCTTCCCTATCTATTCAATTTGTAAACCCTTAGTTCTCCATGATGCTAAACCTATTTGTGGAGATTAGATGTAATAAATTGATTTCTTGTGTATTTTGTGATGCTATTACATATGCTTTTCCATTTCAATGTTAGTACTTGGATTTTATGCTTGTTGAGAATTCAAGTGTGAGTCTAAGTCCCACATTGAGTAAAAATGAGAAAGTTGAGCATCATATAAGGACAAACCATTGTCTTAAGGTTTTGGGTTGAGAGTGGTGTCAATGTCTTATGTGGTTGGGCTCAAGTATCATTGGTATTGTATCCCCCAGTGAACCTCCTCCTTGAAAAACTCAACAAGTGGTATCAGAGCTCTAGGTTACACTAGGAACCTACTTTGGAGAAATTAAAGATGAAGTTTTGGTGCATTGGGGATGCATGTCTGAGAATATATATGTGAGAGATCATCTTGATAACTTTAATCGAGTTATCTTGGATCTACAGAGTATTTGAGTTAAAATTGATGATAAGGATCAAGCTATTATTTTGTTATGTTCTATACCGAAATCATATGAAAATTTTATTAATACTATGTTGTATGGCAAGGATAATATTATTGTCAACAACGTGAAAGACAGTTTGCAATCTAATGAACTGAAGAGAAGAGACTCTAGTTCTAATGGGGATGATGCAGGCTTGATAGTTAGTAGAGGCAGAAGCATGGAAAGAGGAAATAGTAGCAAAGATCATATGCGCAGTAATTCACTTTCAAAGTCAAAGAAAGTGAGATGTTACAAGTGCAAAAAGGTGGGGCACATAAGGAAGAATTTTCCACAACTAAAGAAAGAAAGAAATAATAATGCCAGAGCAATTGTTGCTCGTTCTAGTGTAGTTGTCTCTGGTGAAAGCTCAGATGAAGGAGATGGCAGAGATGTTTTAACGATCAGTACTATTGATTTTGCTTATACATGGGTCATGGATACAAGTGCTTCTTATCACATGAATTTTAACAAGGAGTTGTTCAGTTCATTTAAAGAATGGAATGGCAATGTAAAGTTGGGTGATGATGAGGAGCTTAGTGTGAAAGGAAGTGACATTATGCAGATAAAAATGTATGATAGCATTTTTAGAACGTTTGATGCTTGGTATGTTCCTGGCTTATGAAAGAACCTGATCTCTGTTGGTACCTTAGATAAACAAGGGTACAATTTTTCAGGAAAAGATGGACAAATTACAATTTCCAAAGGTGCTCAGGTTGTCATGAAAGGGAAGCTACAACATAGAATTTATGTTATGCTTGGGCATTCCTTTTAAGGAATGATGTCTGTATCTCATTCCTTAGAGAACATGTTGAAAATACAGAATTATGGCATCATAGATTGGGTCATATGAGTGAATATGGTCTTGTTGTGTTAAGTAAACAATGATTGTTGGGTGGAGCAGTGACAAGGAAATTGAAGTTTTGTGAATCTTGTGTTATGGGTAAACAACGTAGGCTGAAGTTTTGTCACGATAAGCACACTTCAACTGAAAAATTACAATATGTTCATTCTGATTTATGGGGTCCTTCCCCTGTCTTGTCTCATGGAAGATACAGGTATTTTGTGACCTTTATCGATGACTACTCTAGAAAGGTTTGGGTGTACTTTTTGAAGACCAAGGATGAAGTGTTTGGACGGTTCAAAGAGTGGAAGACTATGGTTGAGAAATAGACTAGGAAACAAGTCAAGACTCTAAAAACAAATAATGGACTGGAGTTCTGCAATACAGTGTTTGATGATTACTGCAAAGAAACAGGTATAGTTAGGCACCTTATAGTACAACATACACCACAATAGAATGGTATTGCGGAACGGATGAATCAAACACCTTACCACAACATAAGTATTTAAATAATGAGTTTCTATAAGAAATTTAATTTTTCAATCTATTTATAATATATTGCATCAAAATAATTGTTGAAAGAAAAAATATTTAATTAAATTTTTTTAATTTATACTTTTTTGTCAATATAGTTTTACTTACTTATTAATTTTAATCTACACATGTATATTTACTTTTTTTATTACAACAAAATTTTTATTAAATTATAAAATGATTTTTAAATATTGAAATTGTTGTTGATTAAATGTATTTGTGATGTTTTTGATGATGTCCATAATAGCATGAGAATGATTGGAATTAAAACAAGACATAAATATATGTATGTGATAATAATAAAAATGTTGATATGTTGTCTTGATAGTCGACTAGGATACTAATCTAGTTAACTAGGTTAGTTCTGAAACTTGGATTTGGGCCATAGCAACTAATCTAGTCGACTAGACTCGTCCTGACAGCAGCTGTTAGATACAAACATATCCTTGCACATTCTGAAAGTAACGTTTCTCAACCAAAAAGAAAGAGGAAAGAGTGCTAAATATCTTCTTGGAGCAAATTCTATAGCAAGAGCTTACGTGTTCATCAAGAATGATCATCAAGATCAAATGAAGAGGGTGTAATATTGACACCAAAGTTGTGTACTAACTCAGGTGTTATTGTTCCATTACCGTCACGTTTTTGTATTAGTTTCTTGTAGTTTCTTGAATTTGTATTAATTTCTTGTAGTTTTTTTAATCTAAAATTTTGTGTGTTATCACTGTGATTGTGGTACTTGTGTGTAATTACTTGGAGCATTATAGTTTGCACATTTCTTGAATGGGTATTTTCAAGAAAGTGTGGTTTTAGAGTTTAGGAATTGCATATGTGTTTCTTGTATTCCTTCTCTTATTGATATAGTGAAATTTCTAGTGAGGAAAACTAGAGACTGAATGTAGATTCATTTGAATCCAACCAGTATAAATCTTGTTGTTTCTTGTGCTCTCTTTCATTCTCTTTTAATTTTTGTTAGGTATAAAGGTTGAACAATGTGCATTCTTAAACTCCTTTTGTCAATTGGTTAATTTAATAAAAACTGTTTTTCAAGTGTAAGAACAAATCAAAAATTTGAAAAACCAATTCATCCTTATCTTGGTTATGAAATATTGGTACATCAAAACTAACAAAAATAAAAATATTACTAAATTATAAAATAGTTTCAATAATTTTTATATTGTGTAAATATTTTTTTATTATGAATAATTATTTGTATTTAAAAATGTAATTACTATAATTTTAAAATTGAAAAATAACTTTTCTATTATAATTAATTATTTGAATATAAAAAGGTAGTTATTAGAATGGTAGAACTGAAAAACAAAAATTGTATGTGAATAAGTATGGATAAAAAAAAGGATAGTTTAGAAATCTATATTGCTTTTTTTTTAATTTTTTTCTGTTTTTCTAAATTAAATTAATTATTTTATTAATTTTAATTTTTAAATAACAATGTTCTTCAAATTTAATGTTTTTTCGATTTGACATTTTTTTTAATTAATTATTTTTATAAACTAAAGTAACTGTAACGTCCCAAATAAATAGATAAAGCTCATTTAATAAAATGCCACATACAAAATATCCAAAGGGTACGGAGATTGAGAATGTGAAGTACTCCATACCCCAACATGTCCATAAAACATAAAAGAGGCCCCACACAGCCTAAAATAAAATACACTAGTGAACTAAAGGTACGAGGTCTTGTACTGATAAGAAAACATAGCAAGAAAATTCTTCAGCGATGGGCCCCATAGTGGGTCCCATACCTGTCCAATCCATCAAGATGTAGCATTTCCATCACCATTACCACTGCCAAGAGCACTCCCATCTGCTCACATCAATAAAATCGATGATCATCGCAATAGGAGAAGAACCACATACAAGACAACCAAACAAGCAAACAGGGGTAAGCTAATGTGTAGAACTCTTATATTACAACAGTCAACATACAAATCTCAAAGTCAAACATGAACAGCAGGCATTCACACATGGACTACCAAAATCATTTAAGACTCCCAAGACTTGACTATCCGGATACGTATAATGAGGCACCACCATGTGGCAGTGGAATTATGTCCTAGCAGTAAGGCGTCACCGCGAGGCCTTCGCGGAATTATACCCTTACAAGAGGCACCACCACGTGGCCTTCGTGGAATTACGTCCTGGCCTTGAGGCACCACCACAATACTCGCGTGGAATTACGTCCTTATGTTGAGGCACCACCATGAACTCTTACCACGAGGTTCATGGAATTAAGTCCAATAGGTGAGGCACCACCAGGGACTCTCATTATGAGGGTCCATGGGATTACGTCCGACAGATGAGGCACCACCATGAGCTTTCACTACAAGAGTCATGGAATTACGTCCTACTCGCGCATTGAACATGTTTCACCAACCAATCAGAAGTTCCCATAATACTAACATCATGTATAACAATCCCATCATGCAACTCATGCTTCCCAATTCATACAACATAAAACAACATACCATTCCCACCACAACCTCATATATCAATCATGGCATCATCCCTCATCCCTCATAGTAAAGCATTTAGATCAGATAAGCAATCACACATCAATGCACCATTCAATAATAGTACCACAACTTACCCCCAGTCTCGCTCAGCCTAACAGGTCCCACTCAGGCGAGGGAGGTCCTCTCGCTCAAGCGAGCCCCGTCTCGCCTAGGCGAGAACTCGAGCAGGGGAGCAGCGGATTTTGTGAGGTCTCGCTCAAGCGAGTCCCTTCTCGCCTGGGCGAGATCACTCCTCGCTCAACAATAAAACTCCTCGTCTAAGCGACAGATCGAGCAGCAGGACCTGGGCGAGCCTCTGCTGATCTCGCCTAGGCAAGGCAAGCTCACTTGGGCGAGAAAACCAGTGCTCACCACTGTTCTCTCGTGCAGAACACAGAAACCACATTGAAACCACATTTTTACCAATATCAAACAATCAAACCACGAGCACACCTCAAGAATATAACTTAAACTCAGAAAAACATGCGAAAAACATAAGTAAATCGTAAACCCTAGCTTCCCTTACCTGGAAATGAGCTAGCGGGATGTTCCGACACGCACACAGAGAGCACCCACTACCAAAAAATTGTCTATTATCTACAAAAAATTATCTATGAAATTTTTTTCGTAGATAATTTCATTTTATGTACGAAATATTTTCGTAGATAACATTTATTTTTGTGGGTAATACAAAACAAAAATTACCTACCAAAGTTTCCTAGATAAACATATCAGACTTTGACAAAAATGTTTTCCACGAAAAATTACCTATCAAAACTAATGTAGAAAAAAAATATTATAAAAAATATTATTTTAAAAATTTACCTACGAAAAAAATTCATATGTAACAATTATATAATATCTTTAATTAAAAATAATATCTTATCTGCGGTACAATTTCATAGATAACATGTTTTTATTTTCTCCCAAATAGCACTATTCCTCCCTATACTGCAAAAATCTCCCCTCGCTGACCAAACATGAGTTTTGCTGAGTTACCGAAACATTCATTTCAAATTGTCAAAATAGCCGTCGTCGGTAGAACGTAGTGGCACCGATTATCGTTAGCAGCACCGACTAGTATAAATGTAGTGACGTCTCGGCGTTGTATTTTTCTCATCTCTGTCTCGATGCTGACGCTGATGCGAGAAAAGAGAGCCTCTCAACTGGCAATTGTGTTCCAGCTCGAAAGGGTCAGGTTCTCGGGCGACGCAAACCCTAATCTAGTGAAGGAAGCATAAACCCTTAGTGAATTAGGTCTTTTGATCAAGTAAGTTATGAGTTTAGGGTTTTACATTCTGGATTTTTTGTTATGATTTTATTGAATCCCCACCTTCTCATCATCATCATCTTAAATAGAAACATATTTGAAGCAAGTGAGAGATTCATATATCGAACCTATTTTATAAGACCACACAGACAAATGTCTAGGAAGAGAAAAATGAGCGGGATGCCGGTGACCACTTGTACACATTTAGGAAAATATGAGCTCGGAAAAACCATTGGCGAGGGAAGCTTTGCTAAGGTAAAGTTCTCAAAGAACGTTGAGAACAAAAACCATGTAGCCATTAAAATCCTCGACTGTACCACGTACTATTCCATTTATCACTGTCTCTTTTATTTTCGTGGTAGATTGTGGAAAGGGAAAGATCTCTGTTTTTATAGGATATGATTTTTTATGTACAAAAATGAAATTATATACATGTGTGCCTAGCCAACAATTACCTTATGTACATGTTATGCATTTCTGGTTTGGCCATAAGAAATAGAAGTGCTTAAACTTGAAAGCATATTGTATTAGTTGTTACTTTCAAAATGGAATTCATGTGTCTCATTTTGACTTTCATTTCAGCTACATTCCTTGTTTTAACTCTTAATTGAATGTATTTATTACAGGAGGATGAACTTCTCCGAACTACTTGTGGAACTCCAAATTATGTTGCTGCTGAGGTACCTGCTTTATAATTTTAAGTATTAGATGCAAGACTTGATTTGTAACTCAAATTGCATTGGAATTTATATGGTGAGTTGTTTATGTTAAGAGCTTAATGATAGCTCAGTTTACATGTCCATCATGGTTTTCCTCAATTTACATGTCCTTCATGGCTGGCCTAGTTGCTTAGTGAAGACACTATGCAAGGATATTATCTCTCCATGTAAGTCATTTTTATGTGCCATATTACATATTAATTTCGCATGGATTTCTATGTGCAGTATGTTGAACTCAAATCTAAGCTGCTGAAATGAAGTTGAACTAATCTTGATAGAAGAATCTAAGGTAGCTACAGAGGTACTGAGCCTATCTTTCATTGTTTTTACTAATTAACCTTTCTCATATATTCAATTCTTTCGTGTGGTATGGCACTTGTAGTTGGATTGGTTGGATTAGGATTATTTCAACGTGGGTTCCCAGTGGTAGGTGTTACTTAAATCTCCATCTTAATTGTCATAATCTCTATACTATTTTTTTGTTGACAAATGACCTTTTATTGACAACAACTTATGTGAATGCAATACAATATCATCATCTTGAATAAATTTATTTTGAATAATGATAAACATTAATATTTAAGAAACTTTTTTAAAATCCAATCTCTGAGGTTGTTACCTGTTTAAGAGACAACAATTCAATAATAATGTGTTTGATCAATGTTAACGTATTAGATTTCTGAAGGACTTTGCATGCTTCAAGTCAATCACATCATATAGGAGTTAGGGGATTTTTCATCAATTACAGAAATGAGGTACTAACATCAATGTCATGCAAGATGATATTGAATGGAAAACATAGAAAACAAACTTGAGCTGATTTTTTTCTTCTCTTCCCATCCCCTCCAAGAAAAAAAATCTCTTTATTCTGCATTTCTAAACAAAAAATGATCATTTTAGTCATGCTGCATAATTTTTTGCGTTTATGTTATATGATTTCAAACTTATAGTTAAGTTAGTTTATTTAAACACTTTGATATAATTTCATCTTATAAATTTTTGAAGGTCCTTGTTGTCCCAAGAGAAGTACGGTGTGCTCCTTCAAATCATGGTCTTTGGACCATACCAACTAGATTTGTTGTACAGGTAGTTAAGTACCGTGACACTATTATTTAATTATTTAAATTGGATAGTATAGAGATATTTTCTACCGCACACTAAAAATTATGGTAATCTGCATGTATACACTTATTATTATATATGCATGTTGTAATATCATGCCTATTAATCTATCATTAAAGTTCAATGATCGATTAAGTTAATGCAGGACAAGAACAGTTTGCATGCTGCCATATTAAAATGTTTTATTTTTTTTTATTTTTTATATTTCAGTTATCTACGAACTTTTTCGTAGGTAATTTACCTACGCTGGTTTTCATAAATAATTACTTACGAAATTTTTCGTAGGTAATTTACCTACGAAATATTTCGTAGGTAATTTCATACTGGATGATAAATTTTTTGACGAAAATTTTCATAGATAATTATGGACGTTCCAATTTCGTAGAAAACATTCGTCGACAAGTTATCTACAAAACATATTTTCGTAGATAAAGTTACCTACCAGCTCAATACCTACGAAATTTGTTTCGTAGATAATTCGTGGATAACATCATATTACCTACGAAAATTTGGCGTAAATAATAAGTTGATTTCTTGTAGTGACCACAGTCCTAAGAGTAGGCCAAGGGGCTGAAAACGAAGGGGAGCAGAATAGGAACGTGATTACTACAAAGTCCCTACTGTGATCAACAAAAGAAAAGGATGCCTAGAGAGTGAGAAGCACGAGCTCGAGATTAACTTACATGGAGCAGAGCTGAGTTTAGAGTTGTCTTGCCCAAGAGCTGGAATCAAACCCTAGCAGAACTTCCTGTTGCGAAAAAGAGAGAGTTTGACGGCTACGAAATCTGAAGAGTAAGAGGAACGGAAGGGTGAGGGCAGACTTAGGATCTCCTTTTCCTCTTTGGGCCAGCCTTAGGCCCAACAGTTTGGGGCAGCCTTTAAAATAAATATAGGAAATAAAGTGGGTCTTACAGTAACTATTTATAATAAAAAAATTACTTATAAAATAAATAAAAACTATCTTTGATAAAATTATTTTTATTTATTTTTATAATTATAATAATATTAATTTTATTATGTTAACAAAAATAGTTACATGTGCTTTTACCGGTGGGAGTGGAAAAGAAAGAAATTATAAAAACACTTGTTTGAGATGAGAAAAAAAACAAAAAGAGAAAATGGAATGGTAACTAGAATGCATACCACAATCTCGACAACTTCCATGCAACAAGAAATGTAGAAAAAGAAAATAAAAAATAAACTTCACTAAATTAAAAATAATATAAATTAAAAAATAATATATAATAAAGTTAGTAGTTAAGGGGACTTTCACGACAAATATATGTCTCTAACACAAATAATAGTTTAGTTGATATATTGAGAAGCAGTTAAGGTGAATTTCACGGAAAATATATGTCTCTAACCCAAATAATAAAGTTAATAAATTGAAAAGCAGATAGCAAATTATGTTGGATATAATTTCATTTTATCTTTAATTAATACGCACTTTTTTTATGTACATCTGATATAATAGATAAAATATATCAACACAAGGGTTAAGAGAAGGAAAAAAACCATAATAAATACGTAATTAAGTTACATACCTCCTAATCCCAGAAGTCTTTTCCTTTCTCTGGCCCTTTCACCTACTTCAACACACAAGATGAATAATTAAAAACATTAAATGTCACCATATTTATATGAATATACATTATATAATGTTTGAACTACCAACATCAGAGTCATCTCCCCAGTTATATATATATATATATAGTAGTTAAGGTAAGTTCGCACATATATATGGTTTAGATTGGAAAATTAGAAAAAATAATTATATAAATAAAATTAAATGACTATTTTATGGTTATCTTTTAGAAAAATCTAAATTATATTAAAAACTTCTATAAATGTATTTTTAATTTGTAATAATAAATTACCGGAGAGATAAAAAACAAGATAAAGTAACTAGAAGAATTAGTGTTATAGAAGAGTAGTGTAAATTATAAATTTGTAATAATAAATTAGTGGAAAGGAATAAAAAAAAGATAAAGTAACTAAAAGAGTTATATAAAGAGTAGTGTAAATTATATAAAATAATAGTGTAAAAGTATAATTTAAATCATGTATTTTTTTTCAATTAATTAGTCTTGATGAAAAATATGACTTTAAATGACACTAGAAACTGGTTAATACTGAAAAAAAAAAAAAATAGTTGTTTGTGGTGATGACATTCATAAGCATCTATGGAGGAATCCATTAATGGTCGTTGCATACCCGTATCAAGGACGGTCTGACACGTCTTAATACACTCAAAATTTGCAGATTACTACTACATCACCATAAATTATGAGTTCAGGCTGAAAATTTGAAACCGAACTGATTTCATTCATTCGATCCTTCCTGAATCAATTCATATTCATTATACTAACAACCCAGTGTCAATAATAATAAATATATCTAATCACCTAACAAATAATGTAAATATATATTTAAATAAATTCAGTAATTAATTAATTTAATTTATTAAAATATTTTATTTATCCTTTTAAATACTTTTCCCTAATATTAACCACTAGAATAAAAATATATTTGGATACTTTTTTACATTTATTAATTATTATTCAATATTTCTTTAAATATTAACTACTAGAATAAAAATAAATTTCGGTGTTTTGTTACATTTATTAATTATTATTCAATATTTCTTTAAATTAAATTTTTAAATAATGATCACAATAAATTAAAATAAGATACAAGTTTAATTTTAAATGTTAATAACAAAATCTCTTCTTCTTATATACTATTACTAATCTTTTATATTTAGATACAATTCATTCAATATTCTAGAAATGCTCTAAGATAATTATAAATTTATTCCTAACATCTAAAACCTAAAAATTTCAAAATCAATATAATCTTTTAACTTCTAATTGAATGAATCATTGTCTTAAGAATAAAATTTTATAAATCAATTCCTAACATCTAACAAGCTAAAGCATATAGATCTATTTCTAACCTCTGCCAGCAGTAGATAATTTGATTGGATATTAATTTAGCCATTTTAACTTGTCCACATTTGCGGTAAATTATAGTTATCGATTCTTTTTCGATGTTGGAAATTAATTTATATATATGCTTTCAACTTGTAAGAGAATATTAGATATAAAATTTCTAAAATTGTTTAGGTTTATGTTATAATCTTTTTGTGGTTAGTTGTAAAAGATATAATATTTTCCTTATTCTCATGGATACCACGAGTATTCAGTTTGTGTAAATATTTTTTTCAATTTTAACTTTTAACAAGTAATCGTTTCTCAATTTTATTTTTTAAATGATTTTTTTTAAATTAACTTCTTTTTTTTCTCACTACTGGAAAATGGACTTATAATGACAGGTAAAACAAGCTTATTATGACATGACAGGTATTTTGGTATCATAGTTTCAGGAGTCATAGAAAATGCGCGTTTTTTATGACATTGCAAAAACCTGTCATAGTAAGTCAGATTTACTATGATAGGTGTCCGATTAACAATCATAATAAGTCTAACTTACCACTGCACAAGTTGACGATGCTGGGACAATCAGTGAACTTACTGTAACAATTTTTTGTTAAACCTATCATAGTAAGTCCAACTTTCTATGACATGTAATACAAAGTACGGTGTGCAGAGGACGCACGGACAGCTCGCGGACAGTGCGGACGGCGCGCAGATGACACGCAAACAATGCGGACGACGCGCGGACGGCGAGCAGACGATGAGCGGACGATGAACGAATGGCGTGAGAACGGTGCGCGAATGACTGTTTCGAGAAAAAAACTATGCTTCTTAATTTTGGAGAAAATGGAGACGAGAAAGAGAAAAAGAAAAGAGAGAAGGAAAAAAATTAGTGATTTGAAGATATTATTGCAGGTTTCTCTAAATCTATCATAATATATTGTTAACATAATTTCAATTTTGTCATCATGCTCATCTACTATGATAGGTCATCTACACCTGTCATAATAAATTTTCCCTTCTGACTTATTATGATAGTTTCCTTCTTACTCGTCATAATAAGTGTTACTTTTATTACAAAAATGTCACCGGTCAACTTATTATGATAAATGACTTATATGTGTCATAATAAGTCGTCATAAATTCTCTTTCTCCACCGGTGTCTTTTAAAATTTAATTACGAAATAAATAAAAATTTTCTATAATAAAATTATAATTTTAAATTTATTTTTGTAATTATAATTTTATTATTTTTTATAGTCACTTATTTATATATATATATATATATATATATATATATATATAAAGAATTTATTTATTCTCGTGACAAATTGGTTTAAACTTTTGTTTTTGAAAATTCTACACAATTCAAAAACTGGAACAATTTTTCACTCGAGAATACACTCACATGATGTAATAAAAGCTTCCCTGGAGATACCCAATAACCAGAAAATGTCTCATTGGATTCTTGATGATGGCCTGCACTGTTTGTTCATAATGGCATCTGAATTTTTTGTTTTCTTGTTACCAATATCATTAGTGGATGATAATTATTAGCAAACGTGTGAACACTAACACTTAACTTTTCTTTTATTATTCACTGCACCATCATTGCATGGCATGCGCCTAGGTACCCAGGTTTCTTTGCTACACATTTCTAAGTATATAACTCCTTTTACTATAACCCTCCAACTTCACTACTGTTACACTGGATCATGACCACGATGTTACTGTTGCTTTACTGAAATTCTTTCAACAAAAACAAGGCACAACAAATAAAAAAAAGAAACAAAGGTAAAATTGTCACAAGTAAACAATTGTTGGGTCAATTCTTTTGTGCCCTTTTTCATCGGCCTTTGCACCACTGCATCACACCTGGGAAAAAACCATATTTTACTAATTATGTTTGGACCATTTTTTTTCTTTCCTCCTATAATTTGTTTTACTTACTTTTTTTTTTCTTTTCAAAAGAGTATTTCAAATTATAACTTTCTGATTAACTTATATGCTTTTAGCCCTAATAAGTTAACTCAGGGAGAATTTTAGCTTTTATAATTTAAATTGCTTAGTTATAAATAGCCGAAATTTTTCTATACACCGAATTAGTTACGGATAGAATAAAAGTATAATTAAACATAATTTTTATATTGAAAACCCTTCTGAAAGTGAAAGAAAGTGCGGTTAGAGGAAGTTGGTGGTGATTATTTAGAGTGTGTATATTACTGTATTTGCATTTATAAATTTTTTTCAATAATAATATTATGATTTTTATCTTTTGATTTTCACTTTTTATTTCTTTGACATGATTTAATATGAATTATTAATTAATGTATCATTATCTTTTAACTTTTAAGAATTAATAATCTACACTAAATCACGTCAGAGAATAAAAAATAAAAGTTAAAATTGTAATTTTCCTTCCCAAAAAGTATTGTGATATATGGAATGTGTTGTTCGGGTGTAACGCACCGATGAGTTAGTGGGAAATTACATGATAGTTGGTATTTAAGGTGTGCTAAGTGGAGCATAGTGACTTGTACTGCATATTGTTGGATTCTTTTTTGGGAACAGGGAAATTTGGGAGGCATTTCTGATTTTGTGGTCAAAGGGTTGTTGAAAAGTTGATATCAATAGGGATATTTGCTGATTTGCTGGATGTGGTTGACATTGGCTTTTCAAATGTTGGAGAGAATAGAAGAGGCATAGATACACCAGAATGCTCCTCTGTCAGCCATGTGGGGTACTCATCTACATCTCATAACAACAATGCTCAGCAACTTCTGTGGCTCATACCTTCATTTCATGCAATCTTCCCAACACAAACATCATGTCACCTAATTAATGTTTCTCACCAACATTGTCAAAGATTATCTCATCTTGCTCCATTACTTGTTTTACTTAAACTCACTCAAAAAGGGACAAGACTTGTTAATGCATTAAGAGTGTATCAACCAATTGATATACCCTATGATTAATTAGTGCCTTCTTAAGTAGAAAGACTGTCAAAGTAGGTACATTTTTTGTTAACAAAGTCTTTCTATGTATTGCTAGAAATCAAACCTTAATTAATGTAGTTTAGAGAAATCAACTATCTATTAAATGCATAGCCTTCTTAATGGAGCACGATGAAAATGAAAACTCACATAGAGGAGCTTAAGATTTAGAGAAAAATCCTCACACCTTGAAACATATATGGCTCCATAACATTTATAAATTTCACTCAACTCTCCTACTCCTTTGTGACATTGAATATATAAAATTATTTTTTAGTTTTTCTGTCCTTACATGTATATATTAATTGATTAAAAATATTAAAGTAACATCTATTTGAAAAACATTATTCTACATCATCTTTGTAAATTAAAAAGGCAAAATATGTGTTTATATAATTCAGGATGCTTCTGATTACGTATAATTTACTTATAGTAATCGTGTGTTTATATATATATATATATATATATATATATATATATATATATATTTGATTCGTTAGACTTTGTTTTCATATTTGTCCCTTTTTTTATCAGACAGAAAAAAAAATACAGCCAATTTGGCTGAACCACACTTGTTAAGCGAAGAATTTCTTGTGCCATAATCTGCGAGGGTTGTGATCGAGAAAAGTTTAGCCTTGCAAACACGAAAGTTCATTCATTATGTTACGAAGAAATGCGATGGACTTGTCACTTTTATCATTTTTTTAGCGAAAAATAAACGAAGATTTGAAGATTAATGATGAATCAATTATGCGAGGAATAAAAATGGGGAATTAGAAGGTCCAACAACAATGTATTGTTATGAATGCAACGCTACAATCTGCGATTCAAACTATATGATTTGTGCTAATGTCAATATCAGAACCTCTACACTCTACTCACTCAAAACATGGCGCACAGAAGAAGTATTAACCTCTCTTTCCTTACACATAAACTTTAAAGCATACCCTTTTGCAGTTAATACACAAATCTGAACTCTGATGCAAGTAGAAGCCTTAAAGAACTTAGAGAATTTTCACTATTTGAGACTCAACTCAACTTGGTCTCTCCCTAGATGAAGAGGAATGCAAGAACTCGATGCAGTCTTCTACAGTTTCAGCTCGGTGTGAATCAGTGAGGTCTGATAGTGAACGTGACCTCACCAAAGTGGATGAAGAAACCTTCCTGGAGGATCTCCTTCTCACAGAAACATTTCTTATGGCACTTGCCACCTTTTCTCCAAGCCTCAGCAGCAACCTGATAGGAGAAGAGTTTGAGTCCATATGCAATCTGAATGTACATGTTCTTGTGATCCTCATCCTGTTTCTTGAAACTCTACCACCATCGTTGTTGTCTTCGCTGTGTTTGAGAAACATGGTTGGTTTGTCGTTGACATCAGGACTAAAGCACACCCTTTTGCTCTTTCTAGACATTTGAACAGCTTCAGGAGAATACTATTTGCACAAAAGATTGTTGAGTTAAACCTCCTAGTGTGTGTGCTGGAAGTGAAGGGAAAGAAAGAGAGAAGCTAGAATGAAAAAGGAGGAGAAGCAGAGTGGAATGTTTGTGAGAGTAGACACATGTGGATACGAGTATATATAGATCAATCAAGGAAAACCAAAGCTACCTAGTAAAAGTGAAAAGTTGACAAACTAGAATTAAAATTAATCCCGTGTTCTATTTATCTTAAGACCACACAGTTTGCGTTTGGTACAAGAATTGTGTTACATGTGCTGCTTACCTAAGAATTCTGTAGTAAAACATTTCGTTTGTTGTGTAAGTTATTGGGTGGCAATTTGGCAAAGAGAAAAGCTAGGAGAAAGAGGACATTTTTCTCCTAAGGGTTAAAGTTAAAGGTCAAAAGGTGTTAATTATGGGATGCTTGGTTCTAAACGTGTATATGTTGTTTGAAATAATTGAAAAAGGTAAAAGAGTGTTTTATATTTGAAATGATTTTAAAATTGTTAAGAAATGAATTTTAAGCCTAATTTAACTTTATATAACTAATTTGTAAGATGAAGTTTGCATTCCTTTATATAAAATAAAATTGTCTCTTGCTTTTTCTTGTCATATTTGTAAGGCGAGGTTTGTATCCACTTATACGACTTTTATCTTTTGATCAATGTGATACTTTAAAAAAATCACTTAAAGATTAATCAAGTTTAAGTCTGTGGTGAATGTGACATGCATACATGGGGCTAATGTTGAATTAAGAGTATACATTATGGGGAAGTTTGATGAGGTTATTAAGGTAATGGATTGGAGAAAGAAGGAAGAAGATGAAGATTGTGAGGAGGGAAAAAAGAATAAAGGGTTTGGTCAAAAGAGAAAGTGGTGGTGGAGCAGTGAGGTGTTGAGAGGGAGACAAAGAGTGAAACAGTTGTGTGCTGAAAAAGGAGGTAACAGAGACAGTGAGGATAGGGAACTGCTTATTAGTCTTCCAATCAACGTTGCTTTTTAGGTGGTATTCTGCTTTTTGCTACCCTTTGCTTCTGTTTCTGAAATCAAAAATCGAGATATCATATCATTGCACATATATCTTCTGCAACAAACAGAATAAAGAAGAGGGAATCTGTTTGAATATGTTGCTGGCGTGAATATTAGGGAACCATGTTCGTAACAACTTCTTCTCATAAGTGCCAACTTTTTCTATAACCCTGTTTCTGTGCAACCAAATTCATACTCTCCACAAAGTTTTTATGAGTTCTTCCATTGATGCATACGCTTCTGATTGGAGTTGTGAATATAACAAGTTCTAATTAACACGAGCATGTCTCTTAATGCACTCATTTGGAGTCAGCTTTGCAGAGGTATGTTCATTGCATGTCACAAGGCTTGTTGGAGGGTAAATGATAAGTAAAAAACAATTCAAAAATTCAATAGATTAATTAAAGACCGACTCAGAAACTAATTTTTTCTTTAACAAAAATTTCGGTAATTAGATTTAGAGAACAATTTATAAATTAATTTTAATTTTTTCTTTTAATAATCAATCATTTTTAATTTTATAAATTAATATTTTAATTGATTATTATGATAATTAATTATTTTTAATCATTAAAATTAGTATTTAAATTAGTCCTAACAATGATTAATTATTTTTTATCATTAAAATTGATTACTATATAATGATTTTTTTTAATAAATATTACAATGAGACTAAAATCAAATTTCATACATTTTATAATTTTTCTTTTATTATTATTGCTTACTATTATTAAGAATGTGGATGAGTTGTTTTTTATTTGTATTTAATTCCTATTGAAAAAAAAAAAAAACATTTACATGGCTAACTAAACTAAATGGACTCTCACTTGTTTGTTGTCTTTATGGCTAAAAACAAAAACTCAAAAGAGAAACAAAGAGAATGAAGAATTCTGACAAGAAAAAAAAAAGTTAGAGAGAAGCCAACAAGAGAGGATCGAAGTTCTTAAAAGGAAGTTCTTAAAAGAAGGTCCTCTCAATAAGTAATATCATCACATATCATTTTATACACTTTATTTTAATAACATTATTGAAAGAATATTGTAAATTGAAATGTTGTTTAACAATTAATTTTTTCCAATAATTATTTGGTCACGAGTTATTTCTTGTTTTTTCCAAGTAAAAGATTATTACATATTTCAATTTAGTCTCTAATTGAGAAAAAAAAAGTTATTAACATTTTTGAAAGTAAATTCCTTTTATTTTAAGATAATATGTTGTTGTTTCAAAAATAAGGTTAAATATGGTTTTAGTCTTTTAACTCGTAGTGAAAATTAGAATTAGTTTATCTTTGAACCTTTTGTCCAATTTAGTCCTTCAATTTTAGAAATGTGTGAATTTAGACATTTTACCCAAATTTTGTTAAGTTTATTTAACGTTTTAAACGCGTTTCATAATAGTATTTGAATTTTATACCCTTTGAAACACTTTCGCTTCAATATTAACTAAGAAACATATTTGAAATGTTAAATAACCTTAATAAAATTTGATTAAAATGACTAAATCCATGTATTTCTAAAGTTGAGAGACTAAATTTGGTCAAAATTTTGAAAATGGACTACTTTTTTCATTTTATAGTAAAAGTTAAAAAACCAAAAATATATTTAACCCTTAAAAATATTTTAAATATTTTTAGCTTTATATTATTATTTATGTAGCGAAACATATGCTTTATAACTTTGAAGATTTTGAGTATAAATTTTATTTTAAAACGTTTTTAAAAAAATATTAGATTTTTTATTTAAATTGAAATCATTATAATTTTAAATTTAAACAAAAAATATTAATTGTTGCAAACTTAAAATTTAAAGAGGTGTGATAGAATTTATCTTGTTTTAGAGTTTGGTTCAATTGCACCTACTATATTTCTTTATCAATATAAAAGACTCATTGAAGGTACCACACCACAAAATTGAATATTGTCTAAAATATTAAAACTAATCTTTAACAACGAAATGAAAGTAATTTTATAAAAGTTAAAAATTTAATTAAGTATTATTACTATTTTTTGCAATATTCTTCATTGGATTCTCTTCCCATTAGGGCAATGCCAATCCTTACTTATATGTATATCTTTAATGGTACTTTTTAGTACAAAAATGTTGTTTTCACATTTTTTTGTTTTTTGTCGTGGGATCACGCTCTTTTCTTTATATGATATTTAAAAAGTAAAGAGAGAAGAAAATAATAAAATAAAAATCAAGTTTTCCTCTCTCCTTCTATCAACATGAAAAAAAAGGAAAGTTAAGAAAAGACTTATTGTATGTCCTAAATGGGAATGTCTTGTTTGTGTATTTGTGCATCATGCATTTGATAAATCTTTAACAAGTTAAATTAGTGTCCTGGAGTTTGTCTAGATACTAAATTTAAAAATTTAATTAATTCTCTATTCTTGTACTCCAACGAGTTTATTATTTGTACTAAAATTAAGTATGTCAAAAAGTAAAGTTGGCCTTATTATTTATATTTATAATAAAAGGTAATTATAATTTAAAAGCATAATTTAATTTCTAAAACTAAATTTTAAAATATTTTTAAACCTCGTTAATTGAAACTGACTTTTTAAATAAATTATTTTATCATCAACTATTTATAATTATCTTATTAACAATAAATCAAATGCGCATTTGTTTTCCCAATAAACTTACCCTAAATTCGTTATACATCTTTCTTTTTGCATATTTCTTTTTTCTTCCTACAACCCCTTAAAATCAATAAATTGTAAATTATCTTCTCACTAAAATTATAATAAAAGGTAAAGGTTACTTTTCACTCTCTTTTCTCGAATTGTGCAAAAAGGTATTTTTGAAAACACATTTGGAATGTAATTCATTCAAAAACTAATTTCAAAATGTATGTTTTAGAATATATTTATGGATTCGAAAATATTTTTTAAATTATACCATTCAAAATACATTTAAAAATATTCATTCTAAATTATACAATTTAAAAAGTATTTTAAGATTTAAAAATATATTTTAAATCCAAAAATACATTACGTATCGTACAATTTAAAACACATTAAAAAAAAACTCTACCTCATTCCTCTCGTACCCCACGATTTTTTCTTCTCTTTCCTTCTTCATTCTCCTTCCTCTCCCACCTCCATGCTTCTTATTCTCCTTTCTGCTCATACTTTTCTTATTCTTCTCCTTCCTCTCTGTGTTGTGAATCTGAAAGTAACAATGGAGATGAAGAGGGGCACCGCCGATGATGTAGGATGTGTGCAAGGACTAGACACAGGCTAGGGAAAAGGAAAGAAGAAGGGGGTACAATTATAATTTCACAAATCCTATGGGAGTACGGAAAGAAAAAATGAAATGAATGTTGGAAGAAGAACCAGCCTACATTTCATTATGATCAAGGGGGTTTCTTCCTGCACCCTAGTATTTCTTCTGCACCCCGAATAAGTTTTAATATTCAAAAGTATCCCTTAACCATTTGACCAGCAATAAATTTAAAAAAAAATTAAATTCACATTCTCTCTTTTATTTAGTGAAAACTAACTAACTCACTCTCACTCACATCTCACCCTAACCCTAAAAGCATAGCGTCAGAACTCTCCTTCCACCCCTCCGAAGCTCACATTTTCTCTTTCTCTTTCTCTTTTCTTCACATTCTCGCACATTCTCCTCCATTAGTGGTCCTTGTGTTGCTTTGTCTCTCCTTTCCCGTTCAAACCATAGACATTTACACAGGTAATATCCTCTTCGTATCGTTGATGTAAATTATTTTTAATGATTTACGAATGGGGTAGAGTAAAAGTGTTATGTTTTGATGTTTTGATATTGTGAAACCATTAACCAAAAGTGAAAGTCATGGATCTGAAACGTGAATTCGAAAATGACAACCGGAAGTTGACTTCCGGCAAAGCAATCGACTTCCGGTCAAGGAACACGACTTTCGGTGAAGGAAAACAACACTGAAAATGATCACCGGAAGTCCACCTCCCTAGGATAGAAACACGTACCGAACTTCCGTAAGTGAAATGGTTAAAATTGAAAATGACCACCGAAAGTCCACTTCCATAAACACATACAGGAAGTCGACTTTCATAAGTGAAAATGGTGTTGAAAAACCACCATCACCAGAAGTCGACTTTTATAAGTGAAAATGGTGTTGAAAAACCATCACCAGAAGACGACTTCCGTAAGTGAAAATGGTTTTGAAAAACCATCACCGAAAGTCGACCTTAGTAACTTTATCATGGATCCTTGATGTGAAGAGATTTTCAAAAGTGGGTGAAATTGGAAATTTTATTTTCGGAAGTTGACTTCCGATTAAGTGAATTTCCGAAAATCAACTTCCGTAAACTTATCATAGTTTCTAGAAGTGAAAAATTGGAGATGTTACTTTCGGATCCGATTCTTTTAGTTTAAGTTTTTTATTCATTATTTTTATTATTTTTAATATTTCTTAAATATTTAATTTATATTTATATTTTATTTTGTATGTTATTTTTTTATTGTTTTTTTCTGTTGTAATTTAAAATTAAAATAATTTTAATTTGATTATGTTTTTGAATTTTTTTATTATAAAATATAAAAATAATAAAACAATAAAAAGAAAATAAAAATATTCGTGCAACAATAAATTAAATATAAAATATAAATAAATAAAAATAAAATAAAGCATAAGTAAATAAAAATAAAATAAAGCATAAATAAATTAAATTAAAATAAAGCATAAATCAATAAAAATAAAGAATAAAGAATAAATGAATACAAATAAATTAAATCATAAATAAATAAAAATAAAATAAAGCATAAATAAATAAAAGAAAAATTAAGCATAAATTAATAAATTAAAATAAAGCATAAATAAATAAAAATAAAATAAAACATAAGTAAATAAAAATATAATAAAGCATAAAACAAAATAAAAATATAATAAAGCTCAAATATACAGTAAACCTTAGAAAAATATCAAACTAAATCAAAATAAAAATAAAATAAAAATTCTACAAATTTCACTTAGCCGAAAGCGGACTTCCGGAACTATTACAATTTCATTTCTGTCACCAAATGCACCACATCCAAAGATATATTAAAACTGGAAGTCGAAATTCGGTCAATTGCATCTTCGGATGTCCACTTTCAAAAGAATGTGAATATGATTAACATGACTTCTGAGAAAATTAAATACTGAAAGTTGACTTCCAATTTCGTGTGAGAGTAAGGCCTTGTTCTTGTCTATGGATTTTACTGTTCACAAAGAAATAGAAGGATAAATTTGTGCTTTAAATGGTGTTCTTTTCGGTAGTTTTCTGAGAAGGGAAGGAGGAACAGAGAAATTTTAACTTTTTTCCATCTCGCATGTGCTAAAGAGATTTGGAGTGATTTATTTACGTTTACAATAATACCCTTGTTCTTACATAAATGTAAATTTTAGTTGATCATACTTATGCTTTTAGTTTCACTATTTATTTTTTCTTTTTGTTCACATAAAACTGTAACGTGTGGCCATTATTTCTTTCCAAAAAGACCTGTAAGGTTCTAATTTGACTAAAAGAATTTAATTTTTATGAAAATAAAATAACTAATTATCAATTATTATTATTATTATATTAATAATAATAAATAATATTAATAATAACAATAACAATAATCATAATTAATATTATTAATAAATATCATTAATATTTTAATTATCACAAAAAAATCAAAATTAATTATAACTTATTTAATTATCATTTTATAATACTTTTAACATCAAGGACAATTTGGTAATCTAACTTTTTCATTAATTAAATTTTATTTTTTTATTAGTCACTTGTATCAAATCTTTCACAAACTTTCACAAAATTTACTCTCAAATTCACTTCATTATCATTTCCAAATCATTTAAAAAGAACAACGTAATCTTCACCTTCAAATTCATTCAAATCAATCCTCTCCCTCAAATCCTTTCATTCAAAAAAGCACATCCTAAAAGGCAAATTGGAGGTATAGCGCATCGATATATATCAAATACCGTCACTCTACGTAACTTTATAATTATTTAATTATTACTTTTACCTAATTCACTTTTTAACTTTCATTTAATTTTTTAACGGCATAAATGAAATGATAACTTTCGGGTGTAGAAGAAATATTGGGGTGCAGGAAAAAAAAACCCCTATGATCAATTTACCTCAAGTTGTTGATAATGGGCTTCATAGGAGGCCGACGGACAAGAAAGTGAAAGGATACAAAAGCCCATCTGGAATCAAGTGGGTTAAGTTTATCTAAAAGAAATAAAGAAATTTAAAGTTGAAAATATCTAAAACAAAGTGTGAGTTATATCTTGTAAGTCTTTCTGTTTTTCTATAAATACTTTTTTTTAGTTTAAAAGATTATAGTAATGTTCTGATAATTTTAAAATTTTGAAAATAAATCCTTAAATGTTTAATATCATTAAACGCTACCAAATATTATTCACATCATATACTTTGTTTTTGGGAATTTCTATTTATTTTATTCCTAAATCCTTTGTTTCTTATTTTTCACATTTTTTATTATTATTTTCATTAAAGAGATTATTCCAGAATTCCTTAATGGCATGAAAGGTAGAAATTATTTGTGGAGTTCTACCGATGGTTAAAGGTGACACAAAATTAACAAACTAAATTTGAAAAAGAAAACACTTGCTTTATTAAATTGGTAATAAATTAAAAACTTACAATTGTTTAAACATTACAGAAAATTATATTAATCTTATGGAAATGGAGGGAGAGAGTAACTAGACTTCTTATTAAAATTTGAATTTGTTTGATGTACGGAGTTGGTGGACCTTTTATTCTATTGTTAACCAGTACGAGTATCAATTTGTAGGTGGACAATCTTTTACAATAGAATTATTAGCATGTAAATTTTTTTCTTATCAGCAAAAAAATATATATGTAATATGGAACATTTAGAGTACCCCAACCCATACAACCATATATACAATACAAAAAGAAATTATATAATGAGTTACTGAACTTTAACATTTCTTATTATTGTTTACAACAATACCTTCAAGAAACATCCTACTCCCACATCTCTTTATACATATATTTCACAAAAAAGGAGTGAAATTTGTAGGTTGATCATGATGAATTGTAGTAGCAACTACCCACCTATGACACATATCTCATACCTTTCTAACAAATGTACAAGAAAAGAATAAATGGCTAGTTGTCTTCTCCTCTACACCACATAAAGCACATGCCATATTCCTAACCAACATCCCCTGACATCCCAAGTTTTTTCCGGTTGCTACCGTATTTAATATTACCCTCCAAGCAAAGAATTGTGTAGATGGTATATCCTTGATTTCTTAGAATAGGTTGAAAAATTAGCTTCTTTTCCACTCAGATTATCCTGTCATGTATGCTGACTTAACTGAATATGATTTTGTCTCTTCATCTTTCCACACCCGTATGTCCCTATCTTGAGATACTAAAATGTTTTGAATAACTTGCGTAAACCTTAACCTGGTCTTTTTCCCAATCAAACCATTCCCGCCTTCATTATACCCCACCCACTTCCAAGTATTCTGATTTCATTTTCCAACCCTCCCAACTTTTTCATTTTTGTTATTTGAGTATGCATACAATCTAAGGAATATCAATCGAATCCTCCCAAAAATTTATCCTATTACCTATACCTAATTTCAATGCTACGTTATTATCACACCAATTTCTCTTTTTTAAGTAGGATATTTCCTCTAACTAAATTGGTCTATTTTAAAATGAAAGTGTAATTTAAATCGGAGATTAAATGTTAGGTTAAATTATTTCAAAGGTTCCCAGTTTTGTAATGAAATCTCAAGTAGGTCAGGTTCCCTTCTTTTTATTTGACTTAATTGGTCCTTATTTTAATTCATCGCAATTAAGTATTTTTTGTTAGTAATACATTAACTCTGTTAACTTTGCGTCACGTGTCAGCATGTTTTTTCTTTTTTTATAATTTTTTAAAAAAAATAATAATTGCCACATGTGAATCTGACGTTGTGCCACGTAACAGAGACAATGCGATGTGGCAGTGACAGTGACACGTATCACTATTGGATGTAAAAAGTTTTAATGTAGTCATTGAATTTGTTATTTTGTCTCAATTTTGTCCAAATTTTTTTAAAACTGAATCAAGATTTTACTTTTATATAAATGTCACAATAATATTTCTAACAAGATTAAGTTCTTATTTTACATTGAAATTTATTTAAATATTATTTCAAATTTTTATATATCAATAATTTATAGACAAAAGTTAGAGTTGGTTTAAAAATAAAAACTTTATAAATTGAATTGTAAAATTTTAAATAAAATATATTTATTTTTAATTGTTATAAAATTGTTTTAAAATTTTATATTTGAATTTATAAAGTTTTTATTTTTAAAGCAACTTTAACATTTATCTCTAAATTATGAATATAAATTAAATTCAATAAACAATATACATTTAAATAAACTTAATTTTGTTAAAAATATCAATTATAATAAAAATACCATCATAAAATTTATATAAAAACTAAAGTTGGTAAAAGGATGAAATTAATTCAATTTTAAAAAAATTGGTACCAAATTAAGAGAGAAAATAATAAATATAGTGACTATATTGAAACTTTTCACATCTAATAGTGATCCGTGATGGTCAAATCATATTGTTTCTATCACGTGGCACAACGTCAGATTGACACGTGTCAATTTTTTTAAATTAAAAAAATAAAAGATAAAAATAAAAAATTTAAAAAACTTAAAAAAAATAAACCCATAATTAATATCGTTAGTCTACTATTAACGAAATAATTATAACAAATTTTTCAAAATAAATATCCAAGTCAAATAAAAAAAAGTAGATTTTATTAAAAATAGAGACTTTCGAAACGATTTAACCTGAGTATTATTATATCTTATCTGTACCTAAATTAAAGTACTCGTAAAGTTTGACCATAACTTAAATATATGACATTATACTTGATCCTAACCCACTTAATCCAAAAATTACAATGTTAAATGGACATATGAACTTATTATTACGATCTTAAGTAGTGGATTAAATGGAAGTCAAAACCAATACCCACCATAGTGTAACAAATTGTGTTTGTGATAAAATATCAGTCATCTGCAACAATTATGCACACAAAATAAGCTCCTTTGCCACCACCGTTAGGAGGGAGGAACAGAACCTGTTCATAACTTTTTCACTGTGCATGAATCGTTTCTCAGAGGGTGGAGTAAGAGAATTGTCTTATAGAGAAAAAAGTGAATAATTTGTAATAGCATTATTATACCTTCATCCGTATATTCCTTTCCAACTTCGTTGGATTATTTCCTCTCTTCCGACACAACCACTTTAGTAGGATATTATTCTATCCAAATTCAAAAGCTTGTTCCTCGAACATCGTATATAACATCTTTACAACCATGAAAGCCACTGCAATCAGTACAAATCCCTCCTTTTCTCCACCCTTTTGTTCATCTGCCACTACCCCTTCTTCTTGTTCCTCGTCGTCCTCTCCGCATTCTGCTCGATTTCAACAATTTAAGTCCTCAGGATTAAAACCCATCACTCTTTCTTGCAGAGAAGCACGGTTGTGCTCTTTGCAGGGGTTGAAAGCTATGAGGGGTAGAAAAAGTTTTGTGCTTGAGGCTGGAAACATCACCACGGCAGAGGTTGATTCTCATGGAGAAGGGGAGAACGAGGGTGCTTTGCTCGGCTCCGAGAACGATAACAATTCAAGGCCTCGGAGAATTGCTCTCTTTGTTGAACCTTCTCCCTTTGCGTGAGTCCCCTTTGTTGCTGCTTTTAATTTGCTCTTGGCTGTGGTTAGTGTTCAACGCTTCATTGAATGTGGGGTGTTTCATAGACCGCGTTGCCTTTTGCATTGGTTGTTTTGCTTCTTGATTTGTTCTTTCTTGGTGTGTAGTATGTAATGCCATGAAGGCAACTTAAGAACCGTCATAACAGGGCAAATGTCATGCTGTGCTCAAGGAATCAACTTGGTGGTATGGCTTGACTTTATGGCGTTTGATGAATTGACCAAGTTAGTGTGTAGTTTTATGTCAAGTGACATGCCCATGGTTTTAAGTTGCAGCTTGCAACTGCAATTTTTTCCGTAATGTTGAGGTGTTTTTGAGGTCTCTGCAATTGTAACTGTTGCATTTGTCCACAATTTTTCGCAATATCGCGAATCACAATGTTACTGGGACTGTATCTCAATCACTAGTCATGATGCCAAAGTTCCACATTTGTTTAATCGGAATTTATGTATAGGGTAATGTGTTGATAACACTATTGAAGATCATGTGTCCACCACAGATAGGGTGGTCCGTTGGAATTAAGATTGTGTTCAATTGATTAGTGTATTTTAACAATCAGAAACGTTTGATGTTAGCAATTTTATTGTGCTGCATCTTTGATTTCCGAATACTTGGTGTAAAATAGTGTTTAGTATATGAAAACATGTACGTACCTATACATTAACTGTAGGAAAGTTCATGAGATGAGCAATTGCTCCATCGAGGTTCTCTGGCTCTCTTCATTGCATTCCAAATAAGTTTGAGCTATACTTTGCATTATTCATTCTTCGGAAGATGTGTGGTATTAGCAGCATATGAATTCAGGAAAAATGTGTCTATTTTGCAGATATGTCTCAGGATACAAAAACCGGTTTCAAAACTTCATCAAATGCCTTCGCGAAATGGGAGATGAGGTAACTTTTTGTACTTATGTTTCTATGTACGCACATGTTTATTTCCTTTATATGAACATTATCGAAAAAACTCAAAATTAGATTAGATAGCTTCTGTGCATTATAGTCATAGTGTTTTTTGTCCTGTATTTTTTTTTCTTTTACATCACATGCTAACTGTTATGTTTATTTGTCTGTTATAGGTGATGGTTGTGACAACACATGAGGGAGTGCCCCAGGAATTTTATGGAGCCAAATTAATTGGATCTTGGAGGTTGCTAACACTGATCTCTTTAAGTTTCTTAGCTCATTTTTCACTTTCTCAATCCTTTGTTCTACTTGTAATACTAATTTTTTTCTTTGAATCACAACATTTTATCTTTCTGTCGTGAGGTTAATTATTGTTTCTTACTTTTATTCGTTGAATATATTTGTCAAGTGTCATTCCCTTGCCTCATATTCTGCTGTTATATATTTGTGCACTCAGTCTTAAATTTTTCTAGTATCATCGCTTTATGATTTTTTATATTTTGATATCCGATTTTAGAATGTGAAGACATTTTGACATTTTCCACTATCATCCCTTCCTTGTATTATTGATTCAATTTTAGATGCTCTTTAAGGATATGGTTACTGTTGTGGATACGTATGAGGAGATATCTGTGCATGAATTACACAGTGGAGACCCTATTATAGAGTTAATGTAATAATCTCAAGAATCATAAAGATCCTAATGTAATTACAAGATTTTCTATGTGAAGAAGAAGAGAAAAAGAAGCATATGAAATTTGTGTTTATAATCATTGTAATTTCTATGTTTTGCAAGATTTTACTGGTCTTTTTACACAGTCAACACTTTTTCCTGCAACTAGCACGACCATGCTTTTTTTACTAACAATTTCCATTTATACCAAAACACAATGAGAAATGCAGCTTTCCCTGCCCTTGGTATCAGAAGGTACCCCTCTCCTTAGCACTTAGTCCAAGAATAATTTCAGAGGTAGCCCGGTTTAAGCCTGACATAATTCATGCATCATCGCCAGGCATAATGGTTAGTCTGCGATTCTTCTATCTTATTTGTTAATGTCGTATAATGACTAATTTGTTGCATAACATATCTACTGCTGGTTTAATTTCAGGTTTTTGGAGCTCTTATCATTGCAAAACTTCTGTGTGTTCCTATTGTCATGTCCTACCACACCCATGTACCTGTGTGAGTACTATTCAAGTTACATATTTTCTGAATGGATTCATCATTTTAATTTGCATGTTGTTAACTCTTTTGTAAGTATACCAAATTGTATAAGCAATAATAATGGAAAGTTTAGGTATCATTTTCTAACAGATTCGTGTGTGTTTAACCAATGTGCGATTTTACTAGTTTTTGATTAAAGACTTCAATTATATAACCTGACTAGGATAAAGACTCATCGAGGTTGAATTTCATGAACTTATCTCAGTACACTTTCTCTAATCAATATATCTCTAATCAATATAACCAAAATGAGAAGAGTTCATATTCATAGCATGAATACACATAAAGAGGTTCAATGCATGATAAAACAAGTTATTATCACACTTATCACATGTGACTTCCTTTTATATTTATTCTGATATGACATGATCCTATGATGTCAGAACTGGTCTGTGTTAAATCATGTATTACTTATGGCTGATCTTGTTTAGTTTTCAGGTATATTCCAAGATATACCTTTAGCTGGTTGGTGAAACCCATGTGGTTGATCATAAGTATGTATACTCTCTTTCTTATTCTTTCTAATTTGGACTCAAATATCGGTAAACATAACATTAATTTTTTTTTGTCGATGTAGAATTTCTTCACAGAGCAGCTGATCTGACTCTGGTTCCATCTGCTGCCATAGCGAGTGATCTCCTAGCAGCTAGAGTCACAGCAGGTGAACATAAAATCCTCTCATTTAGTCTTTCAGCTATTCTTAATTGGTAATAGCATCTGAAAATATGCATTTCTTGGTATGCCTACTATTATGCTGCAAAATTTTGACGGAGTCGTTCCCTGTTGGAACCCAGCTAACAAGATTCGTCTTTGGAACAAGGGTGTTGATTCTGAAAAATTCCATCCCCGATACCGCTCCTATGAAATGCGGTTAAGACTAAGGTTTGGACAATCCTTTTTCCTTGTTTTACTTGTGTTCAGGTTTTGGTAATGATGGCATTTCATCATATCCTTAAACATTTGTCCTTCAGCGATGGTGAACCTGAGAAACCCTTGATAGTTCATGTTGGACGGCTTGGAGTAGAGAAGAGTTTAGATTTTCTGAAAAGGTGAAGTTTTCATAACTTAGAGAAGTATTTGCATTCAAGATTTCCAATCAATCTTAAAAATTCAGCATATAAACTGGAACAGCAGCAAAAACTGCTTGTTGTTGGTTATTGATTTACCAAAGCTAAAAGAGCACTCGTTGCCTTTGGCAGAGTCATGGATAGGCTTCCCGAAGCTCGAATCGCTTTCATTGGTGATGGACCATACAGGTGACTAGTTCTGACAGTGACACCCCTTCTATTATATATATATTTTACTCCTCTAACTCCATAGATAAAGCAATGTTAAACATAAATAAAGAGTTTGGCAAGTTCTAGTAATATGAGTTAACTACCAGGGAGGAGCTAGAGAAAATGTTTGAAGGCATGCCTGCAGTGTTCACTGGAGTGCTAAGAGGGGAAGAACTGTCCCAAGCATATGCTAGTGGAGATGTGTTTGTCATGCCTTCAGAGTCAGAGACACTTGGTTTTGTGGTTTTGGAGGCCATGTCTTCAGGAATACCTGTGGTGGCGGCACGTGCTGGAGGTATTCCTGATATAATCCCAGCAGATCAAGACGGAAAAACTAGCTATCTGTATAATCCTGGAGATCTTGAAGATTGCTTGAGTAAACTAAGGCCACTTTTGCACAACAAAGTGTTGAGGGAAACCATGGCAAAAGCTGCGCGTGAAGAGATGGAGAAGTATGATTGGAAGGCAGCCACACGAATGATTCGCAATGAACAATACAATGCTGCCATTTGGTTCTGGCGCAAGAAAAGAGCTCAACTCTTGAGACCCTTCCAATGGCTGGCAAAACGTTTTTTCCCTTCACCACAAGTAAACTAAGGTAATCCAACTTCACCTTCCAAGCTTAGGCTGGTTCCGTTCCTTGCTTACTTGCATAGTATTCATTGAAGACTTGTATTAGATAAATGTGTAGTTGATAGTTTAATGCATTCATTTCTTTTTGAATGTAAGGGAACATACATTATAGTGACTTGCATCCTATTTTGTGCCATTGTGCTTATATTCTTCCTTCATCTTCTTCTTCCTCCACCGCCATCAGTGTCTCTTCTTCCTCCTCTACTGGTGCACCCCTCTCCCCCACTTGACCTTCTTCTTCCACTGACACCTCTTCCACACTCATCACCTTCTTCCTCCTCCGGCATCCTTCTCCCCCACCTTCTAACAAAATAAAAAATGCATTGGATTCCACATGAATACAAAATTTATATTTTAGAAGGAGCAATTTGAAAAACAAAATTTGTATTCTGAATTTTATATTTCAAAAATGTCCCTGGATATGTATTTTGGAATTCAAAATAAAAATTCTAAATTAAAGGGTAAAATTGGAATTTTAGAATATATATGGGAGGTGCAAGAAGAATCAACCTATTCTGAAAACACCAATCTTGTAGCATCATAGTAAATCCAGTCCAAACATATAGAAACCACTTTATCTCCTTCGGCTAGTTTCCTGAAAGAGATAGGTCCATTTCTTCCCGCACCTCCATAATTTTGACATGTACTCATAATTTTTTGTATTCGGAATCTAAAATACAAATTTTTGTATTTAGGTTGTATATTTTGGAATAAAACATATATATATATATATATATATATATATATATATATATATATATATTCTGAATGCACAATATGAAATATAAATGTGTTTTGAATTATATAATTTAAAGTATAATTTTTTATTTTGGATTATATATTTTGGAATGCAAATAATTGTATTCTGAATTGTATATTTTAGAATTCAAGATTTACATTTTCAGTTCTAGAATTTAAAATACAAGAAATTATGAACGTGCATCAAGAAATATATAAAGGTGAAGTAAGATGCTGCCAAGAGACATAAAATCCAATGAAGGGATTCACGGGCTAAAGCAAAAGTTCAAGGTTTCCAGGGTAGTCTTTTAACTAAGGAGGTTTCATCCTGCACCCCATTTTTCTCTTCCTGCACCCTCAACTTTTGTTGCATTCCATTTTACCCATACAAAATATATATTAAATAAATAATTAATTAATTATCATACGTGTGATATGGGGTGTATGAAGTATGAGATTTTGAATTCCGGTTCAAAATCCCACTGAATTACGAAATCCAGTTAACGATATAGTTCTTTACTGCTAGGAGATCTTCAATCTATCATGGTTTACACACAGAAACAACTGGTTCCATATATGATATAATTCCTCCTTCTATACTCATATATCACTTCAATTTCTTACACAGGAAAGAAGTGAAAAGATAATAGTTCCATTCAGAGCCATATATGTTGGAAATCTAAAAGTGTATCTAAATCCCATATTGGCTAGAAATGAAAAAGAGCACTACTATATAAGGATAAAGACTCATAAATACATCGGTTTATGGTTTTGGGTTGAGAGTGGTGTCGATCCCTTATGTGTGGGTTGGGCTCATGTTTATTGGTGTTAAATTTTCCCTCTAATCCTCTCTCAAAATATCCAACAGTGGTATCAAAACCTGAGTTTGTGTGGTAGAAACTAAGATTTTATTTGGTTGTTTGGCAGCAAAAGGAAATGATGAAGGATTATCTTGTTTCTTTTTAAGATTATTGAATATGGTGTGAGTTGATTAAGAAAGCTAAGTGAAATCCCCACTGGACATTAAGATAGCAAGCTATCTAGATGTGAAGGTTCCTTT